>B570J14230_10000605_pt1 | contig 14516 bp, 18 predicted proteins | sample LakMenepilimnion_3_FD_14230 | JGI IMG/M metagenome (IMG submission 14230) | reverse complement strand
AAATCGCTGCCAAATCATGAAAAGCTGCGCAATAACGCTTCCAACAAAACCAAATGATTCAATCACAGTTGATGAAGCACCGATATTTACCAAAACTGGCCAAAGTGCTAAGGAGGAGATAATTAGAACACCTATAAGAATTATTCTTTCTCTTGTTAAGGATTTTCTTGGAATAGCACCTTTTGGGCCCCAACCAAACCAACCCCAAATTCCACCAGCTATAAAAACAAATTGCAGTGCCGCACTTGCATAATATTCAGATTGGAAAAATAGATAGGCATATAGCAGGCTGCCTGCACCCCACCATGGCCAAGTAATTCGATTTCCGAATACTCCCAGCACTACACCAGTTAATGCAGTGATAAAGGCAAGAATTTCTAAGATAGACATAACAAACCCCTTTCCAATTCGCATTACCGAACTGGTCAATCGGTCGACTTGGATTTCAAGCCCTCTCAGCTAAATTTCTTAGCTCCCGTGTTATTTATCTTAGCGCACCTATAAGTTGTCTATAATTAACCTGTGTTGAAATTTGGTTATTTAGCAATGATCTTGTTCACTATCGCTGGATCTTTTTGGCTTGAAGTCGTTTTAAAAATAGGTGTGTTGCACCGCGTAAAACGCCTAGTCCTTAGCATCTTGCCAGTATCAGTTTTCTTCATTGCCTGGGATGCGTATGCAATTTCTCAAGGTCATTGGTTTTTTGACGAGAAACAGATACTGGGCATTATTGGACCCTTTGAAATTCCACTTGAAGAGTATCTATTTTTTATCTTTGTTCCAATTGCAGCGATTATGACTATCGAGGCAGTTAGAACCGTTAAGAAACATTGGAAAGTGGGGGATGAGTAGTGAACTACACCGGCATCGCAGTAACAGCTTTTTTGTTTTCAATAATATTTGATCTATATATCATTAAGAGCAGGCTTCTGACTCGGGCAGTTTTCTGGACTAGTTATTCAATTATTCTCTTCTTTCAGTTGATTACTAACTGGTGGTTGACTTCGAGAGAAATAGTTATGTATGACCCAGATGCAATTATTGGTATTCGAATTGCTTCTGCACCTGCGGAAGATTTATTTTTTGGTTTTGCCCTAGTTTTATCTGTGATGAGCTTATGGATTTATTGGGGCAAAAAAGGTATTCAAAAAAAGTAATTACTTTGCAAATTTAGATCTTAAGTAGGCAGGTAAAGCTACTTTCATCCGGCGAAACGTAGACGTTTTAGCTCTCTTGCTAAATACTTCATAATCTATTTTTTCTACCTCATCTACAATTCCACAATAGAGCTCACTTGCAGCTTTTATACATTCTCGGCTCTCAGCACTTAGTAATTCAATTCCTGGCATAGACTCCAATTGGAGTTTTCTAACTCTAGCTATCTGCTCTTTCAATGCATTTTTTATTTGTGGAGTTACAACTCTATTTTCTAGCATTTGACGAGTAACACCATGAGATTGCAATTCAGTGATAGGTAAATACACCCGACCTCGCTCTAAATCTTCACCGACATCCCTGATGAAATTTGCCAGCTGAAATGCCACACCTAGCTTTTCTGCTGCGATTTTTGCAGGCTCAAACTCTGCAGCAGACTCCGTACCCAAAATTGAAACCATTTGTAAACCGATTACCGCCGCTGACCCGTAAACATATTCGTATAGATCTTGATACGAGTTGTATTCAGTTACGGTTAAGTCCATTTTCATTGAGTGCAAAAAGGCCTCAAAATATGAAATTGGAATATTAAATTTGGTGGCGGTGTCGACTAGGGCAGTTGCAATTGGATCTTGACTACGCCCAGATTTTAAATCCGCTAGGACAAGATCGCCCCAACTATTCAATTTTTCTGTTTTTTCATTATCACTTAACTGAGAAGAAAGATCATCAACTATCTCATCGGCATATCTTGCAAATCCATAAAGTGCGTGGACATACGGGCGCTTATTCTTTGGTAAAAGTAGAGTGGCTAAGTAGTAAGTCTTTCCATGCCTTGAATTTAAAGTTTTACATTCTCGATAAGAAGCGCGCAGCCTTGGGTCAGTAATGCCGGCAGCGGTTAACTCATCCATTAATTACTTGACTGGTCCGACGATTCGTTCTGCTGCTAATCTGCCAGAAATTAACACCATTGGGACGCCAACGCCTGGTTGCGTTCCAGATCCAGCAAAAACAATATTTTCATAACCTTTTGCGAGATTTCTAGGACGGAATGGGCCGGTTTGAAAGAAGGTATGAGCGCTAGCAAATGGGGCACCTTGCTCCATTCCCTGGTCCTGCCAATCTAGGGGTGTTGTCATCTGCTCAACCTCTATGCCTTTACCAAAATCTGTATACCCACGTTCTTCCAGTGCGCGAATCATTTCATCTCGATACTTTGGACCAACTTTTTTCCAATCAATATCAGCACTTAAGTTAGGTGTTGGAAATAGCACATAATAGGAGGACTTTCCGGCAGGAGCTAGAGATGGATCATCTTTTGATGGCACAGTAACTAAAATACTTGGATCGCTCATTAAGGTTTTTTTCTTTATCAACTCATCAAAAACGCCATCCCATGATTTTCCAAAGTGGATGTTGTGATGAGCTAAATGGTCATAACTCTTATTGGAGCCGATCAAAAGAGTTACGCACGAAGGTGAATACTTAAGACGTTTAACAGATCTTGGTTGCCCACCAAGTAAATCCTGCCAAGCAACTGGTAGGTCAGGATTTAAAACCACCACATCACAAGCTATTCGCTCACCAGACTCTGTGATTACTGCAGTAGCTCGTCCATTGCTGCGCTCGATTGAGGTTACAGTTGAGTTGTACTTAAAAGTCACGCCATGCTTTTCTGCCGCTCCTGCAAGTGCCCTTGGTACAGCATGCATTCCACCCTTGGGAAAGAAGACTCCATTTACTGAATCCATGTATGCGATAACTGCATAAATCGCTAACGCTTGCTGAGGACTTACACCGGCGTACATGGCTTGGAAGGAGTAAACCTTTTGAGTTCTTGAATCCTTCAGGAATTGATTTACTTTCGGAGCCAATCTTCTAAACCCACCAAGGGCTATCAATCGAGCCAGATTTGGTGTTAATAAATTAAAAGGTGAGTCGATATTTCTATTTATGAAATCATTCATTTCATATTTGTATAACTTAGTAACAAAATCAACATACTTTCCATATCCGACTGCTTCAGCTGGACTGATACTTTTAGCAATCTCTGCCTGCATTTGATCTGTATCAGCATGTACATCTAGCTGTGAGCCATCATGGTAAAAAGCGCGGTAGAGGGGTTTAAGCGGTACTAAATCAAGCCAATCCTTTAGATCCTCTCCAACGCAAGCCAAAGCATCTGCGATTAGATCTGGCATAGTTAAAACAGATGGCCCAGTATCAAATGCAAAGCCAGATTTGTTTAGTAAACCGTTTCGGCCGCCTGGGACAGCTTCGCGTTCGATGACTGTGACTTTGCGGCCAGCTCCTGCTAACCGAAGTGCAGCACTTAATCCAGCTAATCCTGCGCCAACCACAACAACATGATCTGTCGGACCTTTGACTCTAGCTGTCACAATTAAATCTTTCTGTTAGTGGCAAGAACTGCAAGTTCAGTTAGGTACTGCTTTCCATCCTGGCTAATTCCATCATGGTTTAGCGCTGTTAGTGCAGTATTGGTCAGTTCCTCGATCATCAATTCAATGTGAGAAGTAGCACCAGTATCAGTAATCACTTGTTGAAGATCTGAGATCATGCTTGGCGTGAGACCTGGGTCTCCAAGATTTTCGGTAATCACTTTTTGCTGCGAAGTGTTTGCCTTCTGCAAAGCAATTGCAATTAATGCAGTTCGCTTACCCTCCCTTAAGTCATCACCAGATGGTTTGCCAGTTTGCGAAGAGTCACCAAAAACTCCCAGTAGATCATCCCTAAGTTGGAATGCCTCACCAAGTGGAATGCCATATTTTGAGTAGGTGCTAATTAGCTCCTTTGGGGCTTGTGCCAATGCAGCTCCAAAATGTAATGGACGCTCAATTGTGTACTTGCCAGATTTATATCGTGCCACCTTCATTGAGCGTTCAACACTTTGAGTACCAAGTGACTGTTCATAAACATCAAGGAACTGTCCTGCCATAAGCTCAACTCGCATTTCATCATAAACTGGCAGCGCAGATATTAATTTATCAGTCGGTAGTTTGGAATTGTGCAGCATTTGAGCTGACCAAATAAGTGCTAAATCACCAATCAAAATTGCAGAAGCAATACCAAACTGAGATCGTGAACCTACTAATTTCTTATCTTGGTGCATTTTTTCAAATGATTTATGAATACTTGGTGCACCTCTGCGAGTATCAGATGCGTCCATAACATCATCGTGAATAAGTGCGCAGACATGCACTAGTTCAAGACTGGCAGCGGCTGAAATTAATTCTTTGGTTGGCAAAACTCCGGCTCCCACTAAACCAACATAGGCAAAGAGTGGTCGCAATCTCTTCCCGCTTTCTAGCAAGAATTTTTCTAGTGCAACTGCAACTGGGTCTAACTCTGGCCCAATTGTTCTTAGGTACTTACCCTGGTTGGTTACAAAATCTGCAAGGGCCTGATTTATCTCAGAGCGAATCCCGCTTATATCGTTGCTCGCAGAAAAACTCACGGCGCAACGGTACCCTGCCTTCTATGAGCAATGATCTGAGAGATACCTCCTTCTCGCTGGAGTTCTTTCCACCAAAGGATCCAGCAGGGGAGGAACGTCTATGGCAGGTACTGGCCCAACTTAAGCCTTTGCATCCTGATTTTGTCTCTGTAACTTACGGTGCGGGTGGCTCCACCCGTGACCGCACAATTCGCATTACTTCTGAGATCACCACCCGAACCGCTATTCCCACCGTCGCCCATTTAACCTGCGTTGGATCAACCAAATTTGAGTTGATTGAAATTCTTAAACAATATAAAAATTCGGGAATAAAAAGTATTTTGGCATTGCGCGGAGACCCTCAGGGTGGCCCCACTGCTGAATGGCAATCAATTGCTGATGGATTAGATCATGCAGATCAACTTGTTGAAATGGCCATGAAATTAGGAGGACTTGAAGTCGGAGTTGCAGCCTTCCCAGATGGTCATCCTGCATCCAATTTTGATTTAGATAAAGATATAGAAGTTTTATTGAGAAAAGAGGAGTTGGGTGCAACATTTGCCACTACACAATTCTTTTTCGAATTTGATAAATGGCAAAAAATTGTAGACCGACTATCTCAGAAGGGATCAAAGTTACCGATAATTGGTGGAATTCTACCAATAACAAGTTTTAAACAACTCTCCCGGATGGTGGAGTTAAGTGGTATACAAATACCAGCACAAATTTTAGCTCGATTTGATAATGCTGCAGACAATCCTCAAGAGGTTAAGAAAATTGGAATTGATATTGCAAGTGAGTTGGGCAGTAAGTTGTTGGAAGCGAATGTGCCAGGTTTACATTTTTATACTATGAATACAGCTGAATCCACCATCGAGATTGCCAAGAATCTTGGATTGGTGAAGTTATGAACAAAAGTGATTTCCTTTCAACTTGGAGCAAACTTCATGGAGATGCTCAGGTCTCTGGAATTGTTAAGGGATGGCTTAACATTTCTTACTTCATTACAAATCCATTGGCGAAAATACGGATCTCACCAAATGGCTTAACACTCTTTGGTTTAGTATTTGGTGTTTTGCTCTATCTAAATGCGCAATCTATTTGGGCACCAATATTTTTGGTTTTGTCATTAATTTGTGATGGGATCGACGGCAGTATGGCAATAATTACTGGAAAATTTTCAAAATGGGGTGCGATATTAGATTCGGTTATCGATCGATTGACTGAGGTGTTCTGGGTGTTAGCTCTTTACTCTCTTGGAATTGATATCAATCTTTTGCTTGCAGTTCTTGTTCTCTCTGCGATACAGGAGTACCTAAGGGCTAGAGCTGGGGGAGTTGGAGTATTTGAGGTAGGAGTTGTGACATATGCAGAGCGGCCAGTTAGAGCATCTTTTGTGTTTGTTGCCTTAGTGGCATTTAATTTAGATTTGAATATTTTCAATCATATTATTGCTATTTGGTTGGCGCTTCAGATGATAAGTTTAATAAAGATCAGTCGTTTTATTTTTTTAAAATTAAACTAAGCCTTACCGATTGCATTTGCCACCAATTCAGCGCTAATGCCAACCAGGGGCAAACCTCCGCCTGGATGAGCAGAGCCGCCTACACAGAACAACCCCTTAACTTTTGAGCGATTACGTGCTCGCAAGAATGCCGAGGTGGCAGAGTTACTTGAGGTGCCGTAGATAGAGCCCCCAGGTGCCATGGCATATCTTTCCAAGTCAGCTGGTGTGCGGTAATTCATAAAATCTAATCGGCTTGAAACATTTAAACCCAAGGCATCCATTTTTTTAATGATCATCTTTGCGTATTGCTCTCCACCACGATTCCAATCCCAGCCAGTTTCAGGTTCATGGCGTGGGGCATTTACTAATACAAACCATGATTCTTTGCCAGCAGATTTAACCATCGTTTCATCCTTCGGTGCACAGAGATAAATTGTTGGGTCGCTTACTGGAACTTTCTGAGTAAAAATCTGATCAAACTCTGCGTCATAATCTTTTGGAAAATAAACATTATGGTGATCTACCTGAAATGATCCACCCTTAGAGTTATCTAATCCCAGTAATAGTGAGAATCCAGCAAGAGATTTTGTAGCAACTCTTAATTTTCTACGTTCACCCTTGGCATTTGAAACTTTCTTATCTATTAACGTGTTGTATACGTACTCAGCATCTGAATTTGCAACGACAATATCTGAGGTGATTTGTTTTCCGCTAGCTAATTCGATACCTGTAACTAAATTTCCATTGGTCAATATCTTCGATACCAAAGTGTTGTATTCAAATTTGACTCCTAAATCGCGACATCTTTGCTCAATTGCCACAGAAAGTTGACCAATTCCACCTTTAATGTGCCAGGCACCAAATGTGCTTTCAACAAATGCGATAGTCAATAAGACTGCTGGTGCATGCCTTGGGTCACTTCCTGTATAGGTTGCATATCTATCAATAATCATCCTCAGATGAGGATCTAAATCTAATTTTTTACTCAACCTTCGAAGTGATGTTAATGGAGCAATCTCTCCAATCTGGCTGATCAGATTCTTTCGCTTGAGCAATGGCCAAATTGATTTCAACTCAGACTCAACAAAGGACTCCCGAGAGGCCTCCCACATCTTCTCTGATCGAGTAATGATTTTCTTCCAGCCTTCGACTTGCAGTGATGCCAAATGATTTCTCGATCTCTAGATATGTTTTTGGATTAGATAGGTTTGGAAAAGTAACTGACTTGCCATCACTGAAGTGATAACTAAATGCTGGATCAACTGGAGTTAACTCCAGGATGTGCTCCAAGCGTTTTCCGGTCTTAAGGAAGAGATCTCGATAAACCGCAGGTAGTGTTAGAAGTGATGGGCCTGTATCAAAGCCATAATCACCAAACCATTCGGTTCTACACTTACCACCAGAGCGGTCGCTGTTTTCATAAATAGTTACATCATGTCCTTGCCGTGCTAAGCGAGCAGCAGCGCTCATGCCGCCAATACCTGCACCAATAACTGAAATCTGTGCCATTTAAATTAGCGATCTATCACGCCAGGTTAATGTCTGAGTCAATCGACCAAACCAGGAATAAACAATTAATCCAATTAGCAAAATTATTGAAAATGGGTGCAAGATTGCAGTGTTAGGTAAGGCACCGGTTCTAAGCGAAGAAATAACTCGACTCAAAAAAACTAATAAGAATGCGATTAAGCCAAGATTTGAGCCAGCAACCGTTAAAGCCAATGGAATCAATCCAGTTACAACTAGCAAAAAGATTGCAATGATACTTCCGAAGGCGGATCCAAAAGCTTTCCATAGAGATTTCTGGTAACCCTTGAATAGATCTTGCGCACCTTTATACATATGGCAGTTTGCGACTTTGCTGGCCTCAGCCACTCCGCCTTTAAATCCCTTATCTAGTAGTTGACGGGCCAGCATAAGATCATCTAAAACCTCAGTTTTAACCGACGCATGCCCACCTGCATTTAAATAGGCATCTCTTTTAACAATTAGAAATTGACCATTAGCAACCGCCATAGATTTAATTGAGAATCTTTGCGCAATAAATAATGGCACGGAAGCTAACCATGACCATTGAAGTAGTGGCTGAAAAATCTTCTGAACAAAACCCACAGTCAGCTGCCTAGGATATGGCGATATAAAATCCCAATCTTGCATCTTTGCGATTGAACTGGCAATTGCATTTTTACTTAACCTAACATCGGCATCTAAGAAAACTAGGTACTCGTTTTGGCTCGCTTCAAATAATTGTTGGCAGGCCCACAACTTACCAAGCCACTTTTCTGGGGGATTAGATCCAGCGATCAACCTTACCTGGGAAAACCCTCTAACCTCTTCAGAAGTTTTATCAATCGAGTTGTCATCAAGAACAAGAATTTCATAATTTGTAAGTCCCTGCTGGTTGACTACACCGGTCAGACAATTTCTAGCATTTTCTTCTTCATTGCGCATTGGGATTAAAACAGAAACACCATGTGAAATTTGCACCGGTACATCTTTAATCACTCGGATCGTCAAGGAGTTGATGACTACCATTAACAAGGCAAGAGATGCTAAGAGGAGTGTAATTTCCATTAATTGCTAGCGGGCGGACCAAATCGCAGTAGAAAGATATAAGGAAGTAGCACTAATCCAAAAACTACTCCACCAATTAATGCAACTCCAGGTCGGTCAAAGAAGAATAGATTTCCAACAACTCCTGAGAACCAAGTCCACATTAGGAAGAAGTCAGGAACTGCTGTTGAGGTTGCAACCTTGCGCCGATCTTTTCTCAGAGCAAGATTTAGAATTGCCATCAAGCCCATTCCAGTTAGTAACCAACCAAAAGCATTAGAAAGTGGGATTTCAGGTTGGAATGGCACGGATGTACCGTTGAAATCCCAAACCCATCTTTCAGCAGAGACCATTTGTGGATCTAGAAATAGATCCCAAGCCATCATGCCAAGTCCGCCGTATAGAAAAACCCAATTCTTAGTAACTTTTCTAGCTGCAATAAATATTGGATGGGCCAACATTACCCAAGCAAATGGAACCACTAGCGGAACACCATAAATTTGATACCCCAAACTTCCTGAATACTCATAGGTGCCAAATGGCCAGCCAGTTTTGCTGCCGATTTGTTCTACAAGTAGTGCGTAGGTGAAGGTAATGAATAAAAATTGCAAGGCATATATAACTCCATAGGCCAATATGGCATGCAAAAACATTGCCGCAGCTGCCCAGTAAACGGTAGCGATTGTTACAAGACGCAGTGACTCACCCTCAATTAGGGGATAGGAAATTTGTAATCCAATTGCAACTACTAATGTTGCATATAAAACAAACAGCTTCCAACCTGCTACCTGCCTGCGCATATTTTTTCTTGGATAAAACTGGCGGAGCGACATGGGTTAATTGTGCCTCATCACTTGAGAACCCCTTGCTCCTGAATAACGGCAAATCGCGCAAATAACTCCTCGGAATACCACTTATTGGTTTGCGTAGCAGCAATTGCCTTCACATGGGCATCCCCTTTATAGGCAAACTCTCTCAGGGATGCAGCATTTTCCCAGATCGAAAAAGTTCCCTGTAGGCCGATTGGTGCCTCACCAATGCCAATTGCATTAAGCAAGCCGGGCGAGCTATGCAAACTTTCAGTAACTGGTGGTACCGCTCTCCAAAACTGCAAATTCTTTCGCCAAACTATGCGGGCTCTAGTTACTGCAGCAATTTTTCCATGCCACTCAAACTTTTCAAGTAAAAATGGTTGTTTTCTAGACCATAAGCCATGGGAGGAGATGGGTCTTAGGAGTGCTCGATATTCATTTTTGGAAATCTTTCGCCACATTTTTATCACATCTGATTTTTCTAGATCTGAAAGTTGTGACTGATCGAGAGTAATTAACAATCCCCACCGAAATTGATCGGCATCTTTAGGGGTAAAGCTCTCACCCTTTCCCGTACCAAGCAGCTTTATAAATGAGTTTCTAAATTTTATCCTGAGCCACAATTTATTGAATGCCATATTGGTAATGGCAATCGGAAGAAATGCTTTTTTAATCCGCCAGAAGTAGACAACTGTGATCATTTTATGAGGCTAACAGTTTGCATTATTTCAGCTAAAACTTCGGTAGGACTATCCCACATCGGTGCATGACCAGTCTGTGGCAACACCACCCATTTGGCATGTGCTGGTGCAAGGCTTCTTTCTTGACAGGTTTTCGCAGGCAAAGTGTGGTCACTATCGCCAAAGACAATCGTCACGCAAACTTGTGAATCGATCTGTTTATCAAATCTCTTACCTAACAATGCATCCCATGCTGGGAAGTAACCAGTTGATTTTGCCATAGCATTTGTAGCATCTAGACAGATCTCATAACTTAGTTCTTTCCACCGGGGAGAGACTGTTTCAAAGCCAATCTTCTTAGCCCAGGTGTAATTTAAAAGTGAAGGTGCCAGTTTTTCAACTCCACTTGCCATGGCTCTTAAAGCAAGTTCACCTGGATAGCGTGATGTAAATGGGGTAAGCCAAAGGCCAGCTGGGGCTAGTGCGGTTATCGTTTTTACCGCAGCTGGTTTTAAAACTGCTATTTCAAAACTAACCCAACCACCGAGTGAATTACCAACTAAATGAAATTGATCAATGCCAATCTCTTTTAGATTTTTTATAACCAAATTAGCCAGGGAGGTTGGATCCATTTTCTGAACTGGCGAGTATGGGCTTCGACCATGTCCTGGCAGATCTATCGTAATAACTTCAAATTGTTTGGCTAGCTCTGGAATGATGGGCTTCCAAGCAGTGGCAGCTGATCCCATGCCATGAATTAAAACTATGGCCTCACCAGAACCATGAGTTTCCATCGCCAGTTTCATGTAGATAAGATTACCTTCTGATGATAAATCTGGATGTATCTCAGTTTGCTGAGAAGATCACCGATCAAAATGTAATTGTGCTTGATGTTCGAACTCCAGCAGAGTTTTCGCAGGGCCGGATTGCCAAATCAATCAACATTGATGTGTTATCTGATTACTTCATAGCTGATATTGCTGGCCTGGATAAAGGTGCTCAGTATGCGATTTACTGCCGTTCAGGTAAGCGATCAGTAGATGCTGCTACCGCTATGGATGAGATCGGTTTTTCAACGTTTAATTTATTGGGTGGAATTGTTGCTTGGCAGGAATCTAATAACGAGCTTATTGTTTAAAAAGAGTAGGAATCAGCTCCTCGACAAGTTTTTTAATCTGATCCCTTATCGGACGAACATCGGCAACCCCTTGCCCTGCTGGATCTTGAAGTACCCAATCAAGATATCGCTTGCCTGGAAAAAATGGACAGGCGTCCCCACAACCCATCGTGATAACTACATCTGATTGCTCTACAGCAAAGGTAGTTAAGACCTTTGGTTGTTCATGGGATATATCAATTCCTACCTCTTTCATTGCCTCTACTACTGCAGGATTTATTGAGTCTGCAGGTACTGATCCGGCTGAGCGCACCTCAACACGATCACCAGCAAGATGTGTCAAAAAAGCTGCGGCCATCTGTGATCGCCCAGCGTTGTGCACGCAGACAAAAATTACGGATGGTTTACTCATTGTTATCTTTACTTGAGTTAGTCAGATTCTTGGCCACTAGCATGCCTAGCAATGCACCAATTAACTGCGCTGCTATAAAGAGCAGTATTGAGGCTGGGGCAATACCGGTAATTGAATTAGTAAGAGTGCGTCCAATGGTGATTGCTGGGTTGGCAAAGGAGGTACTGGAGGTGAGCAGAATGGCACCAAAGATCCAAAGTGGAACATAAAGTGCAACTAGATCATCACGTTTTGGAAATCTCAATATGACCCAAAGTAGTACCGCAGTTGCTAAAACCTCAGAGACAAATAGGTTGGAACCATCACGCTTAATCTGGGAAACTTCAAAAAAAGATTGTTCATAAATAAAGTTTGCAATGCCTACTCCAATAATGGCGCCGGTAATTTGAGATGCAACATAGAAAGCAGCAGTTTTGAGATCTACTTTCTTTAGGTAGAGCATTACCAGGGTGACAACTGGATTAAAGTGTGAACCACTAACTTTCATACCAATTCGAATTACTACTGCCAAGCCGATTGCAGTTGCCAAGGCATTAATTAAAAGTTTTGTTCCCGCATCAGTAGCTAGTAGTGCTGCCATATGGCCAGAGCCCACCACAGCAACAGCTAAAATCATGGTTCCTAAAAACTCCATGGCAAATGCTTTTTGATTGCGCATCTATGCTCCTTATAGTGAGGTTTTTAAAGTTGAGTCAAAATAGTAAAGCTAGCCAGGCCGATCAATAAAAAGGCAAAGCCACGTTTTAGATGAACAGTTGGTGTCTTGGCCGCTTTTTTCGAGGCGAAGCCGGCAACTAAAACTGCCGCCACTGAGATCAATAGCGGGTAACCCCATTCAATTTCAGACCAGATTGCGAATTTGGCAGCTAGTGCAGTCAGACAGTTCAAAGCAATAATGAGCAGTGAAGTTCCTGCCGCTTTATTTTGGGGAGTATTAAAAAATAAAACTAATACCGGGATAGCTAAGAACCCACCACCAATTCCAAACAATCCGGTAAGAGATCCAATCAACAAAGAGAGAGTAACTAATGCCCAAACCGACATTTTTCTTTCAGGTGAGTCTTTTATTGGTGTAACCAACATTGAGTAAGCAGCGCCAAGCAATACGATTGAAAATCCAATCAAAATCACCGAATCTGGAATGCTTTTGGTCAGTAAACCAAAACCAATATTTGTAATCAAACCCAGGAGCCATATGGTCAGAGCCTCTTTTATAAGGACATCTTTAGATTTAAATTTTGGCCTTAAGCCGGCAACAGCAGCTAAAAAAACCACAGCAAGTGCTGCAGTTGTAGCAGCAGCTGGTGAGAAATTAAAAAAATAAAGCAGGATTGGCACTGAGACCATCGCACCGCCTGCGCCAATAAAGCCTAAAACTGCGCCAATAAAGCCACCACTTATTAGCGCGGTGATAACTAAGCCGATCTCCATATCCAGATACTCCCATAGATTCTTTGCTTATCGGGGATTAAAAAACCGCCCAATGGCACAAGGCCGATGGGCGGTAAATAGCTACTTCTGGATTAACTAAAGAATAGAAGCGTTCCTACGTTGCTGCCAAAATCTGCACCACCGCGAAGAAGTGCAAAAATAATCATTGCGGCACCAGCCAACGATAGATTTTTAAAGAATGAGATTGTCTCATTCTGCTTTGCAGTTGGATCTGTTTCTTTCCAGAAAGCATGCATAAGGAATGAGGTTGGGATTAAGAAAAGAGTTATCAATAGCGCACCAAGATCTGCGTAGAAACCAAGAACGATATAAACGCCACCAACTAGAATCATTAAACCACTCAGATAAACGGAGAATTTAGCCATCGGAACTTTTTTGAACTGGGCATAGCCAGTCATAGCTGAAGCCTTTGTAAAGTGAGAGATACCAGAGCTAATAAACAAAAGTGCAAAAAGCACTCGTCCAACGATTAATATGGTGTCAGTCATTTGTATTTTCGTCCTTACCGGTAATTTACTTGATTTCGCCCGACTGGGCCTTACCTATAAAGGTAGGGGCTACTGTCAGGTATTTAAACTAAACTTGGGGTGTGTCCACAACTAAACTTTCAACTTTGCCATTTAGTAGTAGCAGGTTATGAAAAATATCGAATCTGTTGCAACTATTTTGCATGTTGATATGGATGCCTTTTACGCATCTGTTGCAGAAAGAGATAATCCAAAATTAAAGGGCAAAGCAGTAGTTGTTGGTGCTGGCAGAAGAGGTGTTGTCTCTTCTGCAAATTATGAAGCAAGAAAGTTTGGTATAAAAGCAGCGATGCCAGTTTATAAAGCTAAGGCGCTAGCACCACATGCAATCTTTATCTCACCAGATATGGCTAGATACTCAGAGGTTTCAAAAAATGTAATGCAAATTTTTGATGAGGTAACGCCACTAGTGGAGCCAATATCTCTGGACGAGGCATTTTTAGATGTAACCGGATCAAAGAGATTATTTGGTACTGGCCGGCAAATCGCTGATTTTATTCGTAATCGAGTTCAGCAGCAGGAGGGGATTACCTGTTCAGTTGGGATATCCCACAATAAATTTATTGCAAAAATTGCTTCAAATCACTGCAAACCAAATGGGGTTTTAGAGATCGACCCAGAGAGGGTTCTGGAATTTTTACACCCTCTCGCTGCAAAGGAGATTTGGGGAGTGGGGCCAAAGACCAATGAGCAGTTAATGAAGATGGGGTTATTAACTGTTGGTGATATTGCAAATACACCACGGGGTACATTAATTAGAGTCTTAGGTGAGGCAGCAGGCAGCTCCTTATATGAATTGGCTTGGGGACGCGATTATCGAGATGTGGAGATTGAACACGTTGAA
>B570J14230_10000594_pt1 | contig 14583 bp, 21 predicted proteins | sample LakMenepilimnion_3_FD_14230 | JGI IMG/M metagenome (IMG submission 14230) | reverse complement strand
ATCAATGTAAACCATATTGTCCGTGTAACACATACTCATGCCATGCCAACTGCATGGCCAGAGAATGTATATCTAAGTCTAGTAGATGGAACAGTAATTGATGTTGATATGTCGTATGAAGATGCTGTTGCTCTGATCAATGCTCCTGCTCTTGAAGTGTATAATATTAGACAATGAAGAAAATTCGGGAAGAAATCATAGAATACTATTATGATGAAGAGAGTGGTAGAGTGATAAAGAAGATCCAAGAGAATCGCCTATTGTCAGAGGATAATGGTAAAGAGCAGTGGCAAAAGACCAGTCGTAGTATACCAATCACATGACACACCTGACTGATGTAGGAATGAATTATGTTCAGCATTTAATAAGAGCATGGAGCATAGCATTCGTTCTAATAATACATGGTGTATTCCCTAATGTATGGAAGACCAGAGCGAATGAACTGTTATGTGACCACCATGATCCTGCGTAAAAACTATAAAAATCAAGGAAATTTGTTATGAGACGTAGTGATACACATAATGTTGTTTATCGTAAAACAACCAGTCAACGCCATCTAACACTACCATTGGATGGTGAACCTAGACTAGTAACAACGACTAAGCGATGCACGTGCTGTAAAAAGCACTTCCCACTAGCACACTTCTATTTCAAATCTGAATACCCTGATAGTGATACACTGCGCAGTCAATGCGTGCAGTGCTTTGATATACATAATGGACGCAATAAACCAAAACCATCTGTTGATGTATCTTCATCACTAATTGCACTGTTTTAATGAATGATATGGACTGTATTAGTTGTATTACTATTGATATGGAATGCATTCTTTGTATGGGATGATACAAGGAGTGGGTTTATTACGAAGAGAACACTACTGAATGCATTCGCTTCTGGTATGCTATTGATGACTCTGGTACTGCATTTGCTTAAAAGTTAGTGCTTTTCGCTAACATTTAGTACGTTTTACCTATAGTCCTGTTCTTGAATCGAATGGAGTGAAATGGGGCGTTTTGGGGCATGTTGAGGCTTGTCTTAATCCGTTTCCACTTTCCGACAGGTCACCACACGCGAGAAAAAAAACATCGTCGGGGCGAAATAAAGGCTTGACATTCCTCTCATTATAGGGTATAGTGGAACTATGATGATGAATGAGGAGATTGAAATGACTGACTTTGTAAACTACACGCACCCTGCTGTGACTCGTGTCTACACAGCATCAGAACTCGCTCGTCAGTTGGCAGAGAACCTGCTGGACCTCTCAGAGAACAACTACTCCTATGTCGCGGGATACCTCGAGACAGTGCTGGCAGCAGTTGCCAAGGACGGGATCGACGAACTGGTCGGTGCAGTTGATTATACTAACCAGCGAATCGAGGTTCGTGAGTACAACAAGCGTGCTGATGCTCGGCGTCAGGCGCTGGTTGATGAAGAATTCGGTGTTTCTGCATAGGGAGTTTTCCTTCCTTTATCTCTCTATGTAAACTAGTCCCTCTGGCAGCGATGTCGGAGGGACATTTTTATTTGGAAAAGAACGAGAAAAGGCTTGACAACATGCCACAACTCGGGTATAATGACTATGTCGTCTATGAAAAATAATATTAAATTAATTCATGAAAAGCGAATTTAGGGGCTTGACTTTATGGTAGAAATAGGGTAGAATGAAATATAATATGAAAAGGAACTTGATTATGTTTACCGTTGAAAAAATGAATGGCGTCTACCTCGTGATGAAGAATGGCAGCGAATTGGTCAATGCCCATCGCCTGAAGCGTGATGCTGCTGCCGAAGCGTTCTATCTGGGTCAAACCACCATGAAGACCGTTACGTCGCTGATGACTGGCAAGGAAATCCAGATCCCCGTCCATACGCCTCGCTCGTGTGATCCCTCCTCCGAACTCTACTGGAGCATGTAATATGAATGAACAACGAATCCTTGATGGCCTTGCCACCGCACCTGATGCCTTCGACTACATCTATGAGTGTATCTCTGGAAACCATGGTGAAGAACTCCAGCAATATGCCGCTGACCTCTACCAGAGCGTCTCCATTGACACTGGTCTCCACCCTGATGATGATTTCGAGGGTATAATTAATATCATCCTTGATGATTTAGGGGCTTGACATTATACCGAAAATAGGGTATAGTGGAACTATGATGATGAAGAAGGAACTTGATATGGTTGATGTTCAGAGTGTGGTTGCTGAGTCGCGTGTTGTTGCTCGTGAGGCAGCGGAGAAGTTCTTTCAGGAGCGTCTCGGTGGTGTAGACCAGTATGCATGTGGGTTCGCATGGGTGACGGTGTATGAGAAGGGTTCAACCAAGTTGGGTCGGGCACTGATCGCTGCTGGGTTCAGTAAGTCCTACACTGGTGGTCTTCAGATGTGGAACCCCAGCGGCATGCGTTGTCAGAATGTGGACACTCTTGAAGAAGGTGCCATCGCTGCTGCCCGTCTGCTCACTGAGAAGTTGGGTGTTAAGGCATATCATGGCTCGCGTTTAGATTAAAGGAAAATATATTATGAATAGTGATTACTTCTCTGTTGGATGTGAACAGGACTATATCAAGGGTCGGTCGACCAACGCACTGCTCCCGTTGAATACTCCTGAGAACACACGTGATGTCCCCTGTGAGGGTTGTGTCAACATTGACCGTTGCGCTGCTCGAGCAACCGAGTGCGTTGCATTCCGTCAGTGGACCGCGATGGGTGACTATATGGATAAGGATGTGATGCGTCTCCTTCGCGTCCCTCGTGGTGTCTGAGTTGCTGTGAGGTGAAAGTGAGCTATGGAAAGTTGGACGAGGTACCCTATGGGGCCAAGGGGTTAAGCGTCGACTTGCTTTCACTTCGTCTTAACTTTCTTCACTGCACACCGCCACACGCACCTATATAATGCGTCGCTAAATTTTTTTGCGGCCAAAAATAGGAGTCAAAAAGGTTCAACATGTTTATTCGACGTAATGATAAATACGCTATCATGGCAGTAACTCGTTGTGGTCATACCAACATGTATTATTACCATGGTCTATCACCATATGTAAATGATGAAACTGTTGGTTTACCAGACTGGAGAGAGCATCATAATCCTATCGTGGTTCTTCGGAATCCACTGGACCGTGTGAAGTCTGCGACTTTCCTTGCTATAGGTAAATTTATCCAGGATACATCTCAATACCTTTACGAAACTGAGAATGATGGTGAACCAAGGACATTTTTCCACGTTCAAAATTTACAACGACATTATCTAAATGATGCGCTTAGATCGCTGTGTGAACACTCTCTACCATATATGAATAATGATTTGGTGGGAGTCAATTTTCGTGTTATAGATTTCTACGATCTTGATCAGTATATTCCCAGGAGAAATGACAAACTTCAGTCTTATCGCGTAAATGCTAAAGTTGAGGAGAAAGTCACGGCAGAGGATGTGTATGTGAAGAATGATGAATATTCTTTGGAAGAGTTGCAGCATGAGGTTAAACTCTACGAGAAATATATGATTTCCCAAGAAAGAGTGACACCTGAAGAATGGAAAGAAATGACAAAAGGAAGATTTAATGACATGAGTTTGGAACCTGATTATCCTTTGGAAAAGAAAATCTAAAATCATGAGTTATGGGCAGAGTTGGTATAGTGTAAATCATTTTTCTGGTAAGACAGTAAATTGGTGTCCCAGTGACACCGAGAAGCGTTTTAACGAGAACATGGCAGATCCCAAGCAGCGAGCATTGTTAGAGAAGCACGGATGGACACGAGATAATATTACGTATACCTTTAACAAGGATGGGTTTCGCTCCGAGGAGTTTACTAATGGCGTAAATGACTCCGTGCTGTTCCTTGGTTGCTCCTTTACTGTCGGGATTGGGTTGGACCTTGAAAGCACGTGGGCATATCAGATAGCGAGCAGCCTTGGACTTCGTCGATATAACCTTGGTGTAGGAGGCGGTGGACCCGATATGTGTTTCCGTTTGGCGCACCACTGGATCCCCAGACTTCGTCCAAAATATGTAATGATGCTGACTCCCTACAGTGGGCGGATGGAGATATTGATAGACCGTGGAATTATTCAATTACTGCCGAACTCCTTGGAGCATCTTGAAGAACATAATATTAAGGAAAAAGTTGAACCGTTTTATAATGCTTGGTTGTCACACCCTGCTAATACCGACATGAACCTATTGAAGTGTTCCTTGGGTGTAAAGTCTATCTGTGACAGTGTCGGTACCCAACTTATAGAGCAACCTCTGGATAACTTAGAGTTAACAACTCTTATGACTGATCAAGGATGGACAGGAACAGTGGGTCGAGATCTAATGCATCCAGGTAAAGATTGGCACAAAGCAGTTACCACGAAATTCTTAGATGAAGTATTTTAAAAAAAGTGAAATGAGGGCTTGACTTTTGCTGCATTATAGGGTATAGTGATCTATAATGATGAAGGATGTGAATATGAAAATTGTGATCACGGGAATGGCGGGTAAGCGGAAGCAGATGGAGGAACTCGATCGAGCAGCACGGTTCTTCGCTCGTCAGTTGATGGATCCTCGTATGGTTCGCAATCTAGAAATCGACCTTGAAGTCTGGAAGGGTCTGGATGTCGAGGGTGAGTGCGTCGATGAAGATGGCACCAAGAATCCACGATATTTCACCATCGGTCTAAAACGTCAGAGCATGGAAGAGATGATCAAGACCCTTGGTCACGAGATGGTCCACGTCAAGCAGCACGCGAAGAACGAGTTGCAGGGTGGTGTGATGATTGCCGCTCGTGGCAAGATGAAAATGACCAGTCGCTGGATGGGTAAGGTTTGGAAACCCAATGGCAAGGAAGACCATTACTTCGATTCCCCTTGGGAAATTGAGGCATTCGGTCGTGAGGTAGGTCTCTATCAAAAGTGGTTGGCATCAGAGGCAGCATAATACCCGTGATTAATCGACATATAATTAATCCTGATATAAACTACGATGGAGCGAATAGAGATGATCTATTTCGTCTCATCAACCGTTGGAAACGGTTGCTTATAAGCAAGCAAATTAGTCGTGGTGATGTAATGGCTCTTGGTATTTTTGATGTATCACTGAACCATGTGGCATGTTTATTTGCAGCCGCCGAACTGAGTCTGAAAATTTTTATCATCACCAAACCCCTCGCAAAAGAAACAATACATGCAACAAAAATGGGAATCCATGGGCCAGTTGATATAACTATATCCCAGAGAATAGAGACGGATAATTTGCATATTGAAATGTTCGAGCGATATAGCAAGCAGATTTGTTATGAGGATGAGATTGACCAGATAACAGATGACACAGATGTAAGTATATCTGTGTCATCTAATGATCCACTTATATTTGCGTCGACTAGCGGTACCACAGGTACATCTAAACCCATCTTATTCACTCATGATGAAGTATACAAGATTTCTCAGAGAAATATATCTGTCTTTGGTTATACGAAAGAAAGCGTGGTGCAACAAACAGTAAACATGCACCATGTCTCTGCTATGTTGACTTATCTGTTTCCAACTCTAATGACATGCGATACACACTATGTTGGTGGTATTGCTTTTACACCACAGTATATTCAAAAGAAAATTTGGTATCCAATACAATTTGTCGAAACTTGCCTGACTGATAGAAAAGTAGATAATATAATATGTGCTAATAGTTTTATGTTATCCGCGATTCAATGGGGCATGACAGAAGCAAATAGATTGCCTGAGCATAGAATTACAATCAATATGTCTGGATTTCCAGCAGGTCCTGAAATATACAATATGGCTAAAGAATATCCAATAGATTTCATATCACATTATGGTTCTATAGATACTGGTATTCCACTGCTGGTAAATAAGATTACACACGATTCAGTATACGAACCAGGATATATAGGTAAACTAGTAGACGATTTCTATAAAATAGTAGGTAATATGGTTTATTCTGATCTTTGGTCCGAACCAAGACCAGTACCAGATACTCTATTAGTTGAAGAAGATCGTTTTTATTATAGTGGTAGAAAAGAAGAACACCCATTATATACGGGTGAATTTAAACAGACGATGCTAGAACAACTCGGTGACCATGATTTCGTTGTTGCCAACACCGGAAAACAGTTTATAGTTATATGGAACAAACAAGATCGATACGATATAGAAAATGGTAAAACCTCTATCGATAAAGTTATCACATTTGTATACCTGAATAAAGAAGACTTTATGGTGGATACCAAAGTCAGCATGGAACAACTACGGGCGTATTTGGAGTATCACTATGCACCTTAGAATAGATAATCATCACAAGTGATGAGCAGCAAAAAACACTTGACAAATCATTCATATTATAGTATAATGGTAGTATATAAAGTTGTTTAAATATAAGGTAAGAAAAACTTTGGAGATATTATGGTAAAGATTATTGTCGCGGAGTCAAAACTAGATTGCGAGCATCTGCTCGGTCAGTATCTAGACGAGAGTCATTTCGACGTTGTGATCAATGAAGATACAGACTGCTATAAAGAGTCTGATTCTCTGTTAGACACAGAGTTAAATGAACGTAGGATTGCGTTTAAGTTTCGTAAGAACTTCTTCTCATTGGAAGAACAAGAGTCAGCATATGTGGGGTTGCGCGAAGCAGCAACAGAATCGCAGAATCGTGGACAGGCAGCAGGTCCTCGTGGCGAGATGCTTGGTGTAGAGGGTCGCGGTGGTCGTGACTGGGTAACTGACTACGAACTTGAAATTCTAGATTTCCTGATGACGGACAGGGGTAGACTGATTGACGAACTTAGCATTGAAGTAATTCGTGCTAAGCATGCAGGTGCACCACGATCAAGTGCCGAGGAAACACGAGGTGCTGTCTGGTTACGCAGTCAGGTCTGTAAGAAATATCCCGAATACTTCGGATGGTTCGACAAGTGGGTCGATAGTCTAGACGGTAAGTCAGAGGAAGAAATCGTAGATGCAGCAAGAACTATTGCAGAGAACTGGATCTCGACTACGAACTATGCGAAGTCGGTTTTCTCAGGTGTTGCTGGATGGTATGACCGTTATCCTAGGATTCCTTTTGGTCGTGCTACTACCTATACTCGCGATAACTTTGATAAGTTTAAGTTGTCCTTTCCTTTTCTACAGTCTCTGGACCGTGGTTTCAAAGAACTACTTCCCTCGCGTTGGAAGAACCAAAAGGAGGCAGCAGAAAAAATCGACTCTAAGTTCGTGGTTCCCGACACCGTATTCACCACCATCACTGTCAACAAATCTTTCCGAACAGCAGCGCATCGCGACGCTGGTGATTTTGCTGATGGTATCAGCAATCTTTTGGTCGTTGGTAGTGGTGACTATACTGGCGGTTATCTAATATTCCCTGAGTATCGTATCGCAGTGAATGTTCGTCCAGGTGATCTGTTGCTCGTAAGCAATCACGAGATTATCCATGGTAACACTGAGATTAAACTGACTCGCCCAGATGCTGAACGTATTTCATTGGTTTGTTATCTTCGTGAGAACATGTTAGAACTTGGTTCATATGAATATGAAACAACTCGTGAGCAATATGTTATTGATCGCAGAACCAATAAAGAACATCATCACTATCGTCCACTCTGGAATGGTGTATCTCCAGGAATGTGGGACGAGAAAGAATGGTATGACTATCTAGAAACTAAACTCGGTCGAGAAACAGTTTCTAAATATCATCCGAAAGCATGCACAGAAAGTTCATCGCTGGAAGAATTGTTCGGATGAAGGTTCTAGTTACTGGAGCAACAGGATATATTGGGTCGCACGTTGTTCGTATTTTGAAAGACCGTGGATATGTCGTTCACGGTCTAGATGCACATAATGTTCATGACGAACTTAATGCAGATATTATGGATGTGTGTGACAAGTTCTTTGAAATTGATGTTTTAGATACTACATCGCTTACTGCCCAAGTTACCGACAAGTACGAGGCAGTAGTCCATCTCGCAGGTCTGTCTACTGTTGAAAGGTCTATGAAGATTCCATATGAGTATTTCAATGTCAATGTCACTGGGACTAAAAACATTCTTGACTTTATTGACGCTAAACATATAATCTTTGCTGGATCTAGTTCTTCTTTTGAGAATGCTTCTCCGTATGCAGTTTCCAAGACTGCTGCCGAACAAGTCATTCGTGCGCAGGAAAAGATGGGGTGGACAATCTTCCGTTTCTTTAATGTCTCAGGATCTGATGGTATTCATCGACAACTTGGTTCTGCTACACATTTGATTCGAGTTATTGCCGAAGTGGCAACTGCGAAGCGTAAACAACTACAAGTGTACGGTAATGACTATGATACGAGAGACGGGACGTGTATTCGTGATTACATTCACGTCGTTGATCTTGCCGAAGCAATTGTTACTGCTGCCGAGCAAGGTCCACTAAATACTGAATACGAAGAACTTGGTTCTTGCCAAGGTTGGACAGTCCTTGAAGTAATCAAATCTTTCGAGGAAGCAACATCAACCAAGATTGAATACGATATTGCCGATCGTCGTCCAGGAGATGCGGTCGCATGTAAGGTTCAGGTTCCTTCTGAACGTCTTACTCTCAAAAGAACAATTCACGATATGTGCTTAGATCAATATACACTGGAACGTGGTAAAAACAGGTGGTAATATAATATGAAGAAAATACTAGTTACAGGATTCACGCGAGCAGCGTGTACGGAAAACTTTCATCAGAAATCTCAAATTAATCTTTGCACTGCACACTACAGTTTCGTAGAATGTCTACGGGATATGGGGTGGCAGGTTGATCAGCGTCCTGTAACAGCAGGTGAAGATTTATCTGGGTATGATAAAGTTGTTGTGTTTATTATGCATATCTCTCCATTCAATAGTTACATGTATGGTGCGCTATGGGCAATCAGTCAAAGACCTGATGCATATCTGGCGATTGAAGATTGGCAGTCTCCCAAGAACATTAATACGTGGGGACGAGATATTGATAAGATTGTAGATTCAGTAACCAATGATTATTACATTAACAACGTGGTAGCAGAAAAAGAACTTCGTCCTGAATGGAAGTCTGCGTTTAAGGATGCCTTCTCTATCATTGCTGCTGGTGATAGACCAATTACGTTACCTGCGCATCTTGGTGGTGACTATAAGATGCTCTTTCCAAATTGGAAGGAAGATAAGGTGCATTCTTGGTTTGCTCCCGCATATACTCTTCATCGTCACCCAAATGTTTTGTTCCCCGAACCGAAGCAGCGCATTTTCAATTTTGCTGGTCTTATCCAAAGTGAAACTGAAAATTGGTTTAACAAGGTAACTAAGGATGCTACGTGGCAGATTATGCAGTATGGTTCTAAGAGTAAGAAACAGACTCGTCTTACTGAAGAAGAAATGGTTACTGTATTCAACGTACAATGGGGCATTCTGATGGCGGGATACTGGCATGCTGGATCTGGTTGGTGGCGAGCACGACCGCAGCAGGTCGCTGATATTGGATCTATTCTTATCTGTGAAGATAAAGAGGGAGCAGTATTCGGCGAACCTTATGTTGGTCTGACTTGTGCAAAACTTGAAGGTATGACTGAAGAGCATCTTGAACGTCTTGCTGCCGATCAGAAGGAAGCGTATTATACCTCGCAACCAATGGACAAGAGTATAACACGTCGCCAAATTGAGGAATACTTGGCATGAAGTTTTTAGTAGTTGGCGCAGGGTTCGCGGGTGGAGTATACGCTCGCGAACTTGCCGAGGCAGGCCATACAGTTGATGTCATTGACTCTCGCGATCACATAGCAGGTAATGCATACGATTATGTGAATGAATATGGCATCCGAGTCCATGAGTATGGACCACATATTTTTCATACTTCGAACATGACAGTAGTTGATTGGTTAAGTAAATTTACCGATTGGGTAGAGCATCAGCATAAAGTTCTTGCTAAACACACTGATAGTAACTTCTATATTCTTCCTCCGAACCGAGATACAGTTGCGCGTATCGGCAAAGAAAATATTATTGACGTATTCTTTCGACCATACACAAAGAAGATGTGGGAAAAGGAAATCGAAGAACTCAATCCCAAGATTCTCGAACGTGTTCCCATTCGCGACGACGATAATGAGTTGTATTTCCCAAATGATGATTTTCAGAAAATGCCAGTAGATGGATATACTGCATTATTCGATCGTATTTTTGACCATGAAAACATTAATGTGAAACTTGTTTGCTTATTTGATAAGTCGATGGAGAATGAATATGATCATGTCTTCAATAGTATGCCTATCGATCAGTATTATGATTATGAATTTGGTGAATTACCGTATCGCAGTATCAAGTTTGAAACCATTACACTGCCAGAGCGACAGATGTATAAAGCAGCAACTACAAACTTTACGACATATGATGGACCGACGCGAGTAACTGAGTGGAAAAACTTTCCTAACCATGGTGACAATCATCTTGCAACAACCTTGACTTATGAGTATCCTTGTGATTATAAAGATAACAACATGGAACGTTATTATCCAGTCAAGGATATCGAGGGTATCAATGCGAGTATCTATGAGAAGTATTTAACAAAGGAAAATTCTAAAGTATCATTCATTGGGCGTTGTGGTACGTATCAATATCTAGACATGCATCAGGTTATTAATCAATCTCTCATTTCAGTGAAAAAATTTCTAGATAATTAAAAAATCTATTTACTTTTCCGTCAAATTATAGTATAAGAGTAATTGTAGTTGAGAACTACGACACTCTTAAATTAATCCTGAACGGAGAAATAACATGAAGAATACACAAGTAAAGATGACCCGACGCGATATCATTCAAATGATGCGGCATGGAAAACTTAATCCTAATCCAATCGGTCAACGTCCCCCTATCCCCTCAAAGAAGAAACCAGTAGAAATAATCAATTCAATGCTTGATGGTTTCTTTACAGGTTCAATTATTCTGCGCGATATCCGAAACGATCCCCACGCACAAGCGACATATCCTGGACAAGATTATCTTGTGATCGATGGCGGCAACCGAACACGTGCGATGCGTAGGTTCGAGGAAAATACTTTGGTTTCAAAGTATGGTACTATTGCTGAAATTAATTCAGATGAATTCCTGAATCATGAAGAACATGTTGTTCTTTATGAATGCACTGCTGCTGAAGCAACACAGATTTTTCGCACGGTAAATACCGTAACCGTAGTAAATGAAATCGAAATGATTATGGCAAATGAAGATTCTCAAGTTGCCAAGTTTATTCGGTCATTGACACAGATGTATCCAGAATATAAAAACGCTGTGCACGATTTGTTCCAGTGGAGAATCAAACAAGGCACTACGGATGTGCGAGTTCCTGTAAATTTTTCTTCACAACATGTTAATGCTCGCCGTGAGTGGGACGAACTAGTTGGTGTTGTGTTGGTCAAGTGTCTTAATGGTATGAACAACGTAGACGCAGGTTATCCTGTAATTGGTAAACTTGTTGATGACGATCAACCTTTGAGTGAAACTGTCAAGAGCAAGGTAAAGGCAACTCTTGATGCAGCACTGAAGTCTTTGAAGTTCGCCAAGAGCAAGAAGTTTACTAAGGTCACGTTCGGTGTATTTCAATTAGTGTATTTCGAACTGATGAGTCAGGGTGCACGAATCATTGACTTTGATGAATTCTCTCGTCGTCTTTGGGCAGCGAATGCGAAACTGGATCAGAAGTATGCTAATCGCGATGATGGCATTATGTCTTCCAAAAAAGCATTTGGTCGCGGAGATATCCAGAAAGAACTCGCGCAAGAATACCTTAAAGAAATGGGAGACCTTGCAGGGATTGTCAATTTCTCAGCACGTTCTGCTTCACTCAATGAAAAGTATAACGATTTAGCATTGAAGGGATTCCTCAGCGCTGATGGTGGTATCCTGGAATATGATGATGCTGAATGGTCGCACATCACACCGCATGCGGATGGTGGAACCGAAGCAACGATGGAACGTAAAGAAATTAATCATTTGAATCTGACAATGGAAGAGCAAATGTTAATTCTTCAAATGCGCAATAAGCAGACAGTCGTCGCATAATATGATACTAGAACAATCAGACGCAGAATACATCGCAACTCGATTTGTTGATTATATGTCAAACTATAATCGTATCGATGATCACATGCGTATGAAAAAACTAGAAAGAATTAGATCTCTACCTCTTACTCTTCCAGGTTGTGAACCAGAGAACAATCTGTTCTCTGACTTTGATATGCACCCTGAAGACATGGATTTAGAGATCTATGAACCTTCTCCGAGCGAATTCACAACAATGGTGGAGATTACTTCTTCCTTTTGTAATGAGAATTCGTTCGGGAAGGAAATAAAGTTTATCGTAAGGGAAAAGAATACTGGTAAGCACGTTGGTTATTGCCGAGTTGCTAGTCCACTTATCAATTCACGACCTCGTAATGAATGGTTCGGGCAGGTTCCCGACCTAAAGGCATTTAATAGACATGCGGTGATGGGTTTTATTATCGTTCCTGCTCAACCATTCGGTTTTAATTATTTGGGTGGTAAACTGCTTGCACTTCTTTGCGCTTCTCACGAATTTCGGGAGATGTTCAATAAGAAATATGATATGGACACTTGTTTGTTCGAAACCACCTCGTTGTATGGTAATATTAAGCAAGCATCGCAGTATGATGGTCTAAAACCCTTCATTCGCTATACTGGCGACACAGTTAGCAATTTTGTTCTCTCATTTTCCGATGAATTTTGGGGTGAGACAATGGAATGGTTTGCAAGTAAAAATAATGGACAACCACTCTTCTCACGAGAAGGAATTGCGTCTTATAAATTGAAAATGCAGAACAAAATGATGTCTGTAATCAAAAATTCGCTTAAATATCACAATTCTTCGGTCCTTGACCGCTTTTCAAGCGCAATTCAGGCGAACAAAGACGTCACAACCCAAAAACGGTTCTATATTTCGACTTACGGATACGAAAATTCGCGAGATTACATCCTCGGAAAGGATAAAACACTCGTAAAAAACGTTGAAAATTTTGATAAACACTATTTGGATAATATTATTCGCTGGTGGAAGAAGAAAGCGACTTCTCGTTACGAAAATTTGCGGTCAGAAGGTCGTTTGCGTCGCGAATTAGAGGTTTGGAACGAAGAATCAATCGGAAAGATTGATATAATTCGTTGATTGTTATAAATAATCGTATGTCATACGATATAATTTTTAATTTAATAGGAGATGTAGGATTCCCCATCGCAGCAGCGTTGCTCGCTGGGGTATTCGTGTATTTTGTCATCAACTATATCCTCGAGAGCGTCTTAAAGGCGATCAAAGGGATGCAGGGTATCATCATGGGGTTAGATAACCGAGTGAAAACCATGAACCATGATATTATTCGCGTTGATGCCGTTGTTAGTTCCGCTTTAGGTCTTAAACCAGATCTAGATAGAATCGCACGAGCAGACGGGAAAAACGATGCTCGGAGGGACTAATGGATCCACAATTAATCGCTGGATTAGTTAAACAGTACGGATTTCCTATAGTTGCCGCAGTTGGTATGGGATATTTCGTTTGGTTTATTTACAAATTTGTTACTGATAGATTGATGCCGCTGATTGGCGAAACGAATGTAATTTTGATTGCGTTGATCGATCGAGTTCGTATGCTCGATAACGATTTGATAAGATTAAACCAGAAGGTGAGCGTAGTACTACAAATAAAAGAGGATCACAGTGATGACACTAAATCTAAAAATTGAGATCCTCAAAGTATTTTCCTTTGACTTAAATTTTGCTTCTGACAACAAAAACAAAAAGGAAGAGAAAAATGCTAAAACGAGCGATGATGCTCCTGACGCTACTAAGTCTAAGTAGTCCAGCATACGCCGATCCAATTGTTCAACAGTTTAAATCACCTTCCTTTACTGGGTATGGGTGGTCTTCGCATGTGCAGTCAATCGATGCGCAAGAGCGTTCACGGGAACAGGCAATCAAAGATGCAGAGGCAGCGAAAGCAGCACTGATAAGAGCAGAGGCAGCAAATACTCCTCTTGCTAAATTCATGGCACTCTTTACTTCTCAGGTTTATGCCCAACTGGCTACACAACTTTCTAACAATCTGTTCGCAGAAGGCGGAACAGCAACCACGGGAACATTTAATCTCGATGGTAATTCTGTAAGTTATGTCAAGACTGGGACTGAGGTTACTTTAACAGTAGTCGATAAGAATGGCAATACTACGGTTATTGTCGTTCCTATTGCTACATTCGCATTCTAGGAGACGTTATGAAAAAATTAGTTCTCCTTCCGCTTTTGCTCGTTCTTTCTGGTTGTGTTGGCGCACTTCATCCTACTGCCAACCAATCATATCTCTTTAGAGATGATGCAGAGGTCAAACGTTTTGCCAACCCGAAACTGTTTAAGAATCTTCCTGAGTTAGATGGTCAACCGATTCCTATCGCACTGTATTCATTTACCGATAGAACTGGCCAACGTAAACCTTCTGCCACTCTTGCGAGTTTCTCCACAGCGGTAACTCAAGGTGCAGATGCATATTTGATTAAAACTTTACAAGATACGGGTGGTGGTAAGTGGTTTATTCCCGT
>B570J14230_10000584_pt1 | contig 14793 bp, 13 predicted proteins | sample LakMenepilimnion_3_FD_14230 | JGI IMG/M metagenome (IMG submission 14230) | reverse complement strand
ACGTCAAATTAGATCCAAGATGAATCTACATCCAGTCTTTAAAACAGTTGATACTTGTGCAGGAGAGTTTGCAGCATCAACTCCTTATTACTACTCAGCTTACGATGAGGAAAGTGAGGTACTTCCTAGGACTAAACCTGCCGTTATTATTTTGGGAAGTGGACCAAATCGTATTGGTCAAGGTATTGAGTTTGATTACTCCTGCGTCCATGCATCTTTTGCTTTACAAAAAGCTGGATATGAAACAATTATGATCAATTGCAATCCTGAAACAGTTTCCACTGATTACGACACCTCCGATAGATTGTATTTTGAACCTTTAACTCTAGAAGATGTTTTAGAGGTAATTGCTGCAGAGACGCAAGCTGGACCAGTAGTTGGAGTGATCGCTCAACTTGGTGGGCAGACACCACTTGGCCTAGCTAGAGGATTATTGGAGTCAGGGGTGAAAATTCTGGGCACATCACCTGATGCCATTGATTTAGCAGAAGAACGAGGGGCCTTTGCAAAGGTTCTGGAAAAGAATAATTTGAATGCACCAAATTTTGGTATGGCCAGCTCTTATGATCAATCTGAGCAGATTGCTGCAAACATTGGCTATCCAGTACTAGTAAGACCGTCCTACGTTTTGGGTGGAAGAGGAATGGAAATTGTGTATGACCAAGAATCATTACGAGGATTTATAGAAAAAGCTACAGCGGTAACACCAAATCATCCCGTGCTAATTGATAAGTTTTTGGATGATGCAATCGAAATTGATGTGGACGCGCTATATGACGGAACTGAGTTATACCTTGCAGGAGTAATGGAGCATATTGAAGAGGCTGGCATTCATTCCGGTGACTCTGCCTGTGTATTACCCAGCACCTCTTTAGATGTAACGATGATAAAAGAGATTAGATCGGCAACTGAGAAAATTGCAGCAGATGTGGGAGTAAGGGGTTTGATCAATATTCAATTTGCAGTTAGCGGAACTCCTCAAAAGCTCTACGTACTTGAAGCTAATCCGCGTGCGTCAAGAACTGTCCCTTTTGTTGCCAAGGCAACGGGAATCCAATTGGCCAAAGCCGCAGCATTAATCGCAACGGGTATAACAATTGATCAATTAAGAAAAGATGAAATCCTTCCAAAAAATGGTGATGGAAAGGCAAATGGAGTATCAGTAAAGGAAGCAGTACTTCCTTTTAATCGTTTCCGAAGATTAGATGGAACTGGTATTGATTCAGTACTCGGACCAGAGATGAAATCAACTGGTGAGGTAATGGGAATTGCAAGTAATTTTGGTTTGGCATTTGCAAAAAGTCAGACAGCCGCATTTGGTCCGCTTCCAAAATCGGGCGCAGTTTTCATATCCTTGTCTCAGCGGGACAAAGAGGCTGGCTGGCGATCAGCTAGAGGTTTACATGAATTAGGCTTTAAAATTTATAGCACATCGGGCACTCATGATTTTTTGATAGAAAAAGGCATACCATCTGAAAAAGTAAGGAAAAATTCTGACCCAAACAATCAGAAGTTAAGCGCTAGTGATGTTATTACCAAGGGTATGGTGCAACTAGTAATCAATACCCCACTTGGTAGGGGTTCGCGACAGGATGGTTTCTTAATTCGAACTGCTGCCGTTTCACGTTCGGTATCTTGCATTACGACCATTCCAGGATTTAAAGCAGCAGTGGCAGGTATCTCGGCGCTTCAGAAGGGTGACTTTGAGATTAAGTCTTTACAGGAGTGGATGTCATGATCACTCCACAAAAAATTAATCGAAGCGCAATTCAGATTCAAGCAGAGGTATTGAGTAACAAAAAAGTTGGTCCATACCATCACATGGTTTTTGCAGTGGATAAAATGGCTGCTGCATGTAAGCCTGGAAACTTTGTTGCCATCTCAGTTGGCGGTGAACAATCAGCTTTAGTTCTTCGTCGTGCATTTGCGATCTATCGGGCAAGTGACAAAGGACCGATGGGTGGCAGTATCGAATTGGTGGTCGCGCCACATGGTCAAGGAAGTAAGTGGCTATGCGCTCAGAATGTTGGTGAGTTCATTGACATGGTTGGCCCGCTTGGAACATCCTTCGGAGTTCCAACTACCAATGCCAATACGCTTTTAATTGGCGGTGGGTACGGATCTGCTCCACTATTTGCCTTAGCTGAAGTTTTAAAAAATCGGGGTTGTAGAGTCGACATGGTGCTTGGCGCAAGTACCGCTAGTAAGATCTACGCACCTCTTGAAGGTAAGCGCAGTGTTTCATCTTTAACCCTAACCACCGATGATGGCAGTACTGGAATTCATGGCCAGATTAGCGAAGCAATACCGCGATTAATCCGTGAGAATGCAACTGAGGTTATTTACTCCTGTGGCCCGATGGGGATGTTATCTGCAATCTCTAAGATCGCGATGGAGTTTGATATCCCGCATCAATGCGCTGTTGAAGAATCGATGGCATGTGGCATAGGTGTCTGCATGACCTGTGTTGTGCCAGTTAAAAATGATGGCGAAATTAAAATGGTGAGAAGTTGTATAGATGGACCGGTTATGGATGGATCAGAGATTATTTGGGATCGAAAATCAGTTTTGGATGCGTTACATCCATGAGTTCCTTAGATTTCTCCACCAAAATCGGAAGTAAGCGATTCTCAAATCCCATTTTTACAGCAAGTGGTTGTGCCAGCTCTGGACAGGAATTGTCGCAGTTTTTCCCGCTCACTGAGATTGGTGCGATTGTCACTAAGTCAATTATGACTAAAGCTCGAACGGGTCGAGCCACGCCAAGGATGGCCGAAACTCCAAGTGGCATGCTCAATTCAATCGGTCTTCAGGGCCCAGGAATAGATGCGTTTTTAGAAAATGATATTCCGTGGTTAGTTTCAAACTCAGCAAAGATTATTGTTTCAATTGCTGGTGAAACTGTTGATGAGTATGGGGTATTAGCTAGAAGGTTAAGAGCAGTTCCTGGAATAAGTGCGGTAGAGGTAAATATCTCCTGTCCAAACGTTGAAAATCGGGGCCAGGTCTTTGCTTGCCATCCTGATACTGCCATCGCAGTGATCGAGTCAGTACGTAGGAATATCGGAGGAGAGTTGCCGATAATTGCTAAATTATCACCGGATGTAACAAACATAGTTGAAATTGCTCAATCTGTGATCAATGCAGGTGTGGATGGATTGGCTTTAATCAATACATTGCTTGGTATGGTCATTGATACAAATACTATGAAACCAAAATTGGCTGGAAAAACTGGCGGGTTATCAGGCCCTGCGATTAGACCAGTAGCAGTCAGGGCCATATATCAAGTACATCAAGCTTTCCCAAACACTCCTATTGTTGGAATGGGAGGTGTGGCAAGTGGCAGAGATGCATTTGAGTTGGTATTGGCAGGAGCAACTGCGGTTTCAATTGGCACAGCTACGTTTGGAAATCCAACTGCAGTTTTGCAAATACGTGATCAGCTATCCGAACTTTTATTAGAAAAAGGTATCACCGATTTTAGAGATGCTATTGGTTTTGCCCATCGGGGAGTTTGATGAAAAGCCCAATAATCCTCGCCCTAGATACTAAAGATATTGATCTTGCTGGCAAATGGATCGCAGCGGCATCCACACATATAGATCATTTTAAGATCGGATTAGAGTTTTATCTTCAACATGGAAGTGCTGGTATTGAAAAACTGAGAAAAACTGCACAGTTTGAACTTTTTTTAGATCTTAAGCTTTATGACATCCCAAATACAGTAAAAGGTGCTGTGGAATCGGTGGCAGATTTAAACCCTAAGTTTCTAACTGTTCACGCTTCAGGTGGTGCTGCGATGATCTCAGCAGCTAAGAGTGCTCTACCAAATGGGTCAATCACAGCGGTAACAGTCTTAACCTCTTTTTCGGAGTCAAATTTTGCCGCACTTGGCTTTAAATCCTCAATCGAGGAAACTGCAACAAATTGGGCGGTTATGGCTACAGCAGCTGGAGCTTCATCAATAGTTTGCTCACCTTTTGAAGTTGAAAGTTTAAGGAGAGTAGTTGGTGAGACAATTTTGATTACACCTGGAGTCAGAGTTGCAGGTGATGATCACGCAGACCAAGCCCGCGTTATGTCGCCAAAAGATGCAATCCAATCTGGAGCTGATTTTGTGGTTATTGGAAGATCAATTACCAGTTTATGGGATGGCTCAGATAGCGGCATGCGTAATAAGATCGAACAAATAATTAGTTCATTACAGTAATTATGTTGCCGCCACGATTAAGCAGAAGATCGCGCAGAAAAGCTGGAGAAAGCGCCGTTAAGGCAAGACAAGAGCGGGCAAAGGTTAAAGAGTTAATTACAAACGGCGAGCTCTTTTTCTTTGATCTTTTTGAGGATGAGCGCAAATCGGTCAAGCGGATGAAGCTAATGGATTTGCTCCAGTCTGTGCCTGGGATTGGCAAAGTTCGTGCAGAAATAATTATGGGTAAAGCCCAGATCTCGCCATCACGTAGAATTGGCGGTGTTGGCAAACGCCAACTTGAAATTTTACGACAGGAGTTTTTATTGATTAAAAACTCACGAAGAAGTGGAAAGCTTTTAGTTGTATCAGGTCCAAGTGGTGTGGGAAAAAGCACCCTGACAAATCGATTACGTGGCGATGAGCGTTTTTGGATTTCAGTCTCAGTAACTACTCGAAGCATGCGCACAGGTGAGGTAGATGGTGTGGATTATCACTTCGTATCTGATGCAATCTTTGATGAGATGATAAAAAAAGAGGAGTTTCTTGAGTGGGCAAGTTTTGCCGGGGCAAAATACGGAACACCTCGCAGGGACGTTGAAGCAGCACTTCAATTGGGCAAAAATGTAGTTTTGGAGATTGAACTCAATGGGGCAAGGCAGGTTAGAAAAAATTCTAAGGATGCTGTCTTAATATTTATTGAGCCCCCTTCTTGGGAGGAGCTGACGGCTCGATTGGTAAAAAGGGGCACAGAGTCAGTTGATTCAACACAGGCTAGGTTAGATAGGGCCAAAGAGGAGCTCTCTGCTGCGTCAGAGTTTGATTATGTGGTGGTAAATCACCAAGTGGATGAATCAGTGGCCCAACTGGTATCTTTAGCCCTTCGCTAATCCGCAGAATTTTAAAAAAGGACCCAATGAGTAATCAAGCACTAGATGGAATTACAAACCCACCAATCGATGCTTTGTTGGATAAAGCTGGCTCAAAATATAGTTTGGTACTTTATGCAGCCAAAAGAGCACGCCAGATAAATGCTTATTATTCACAGTTAGGTGAGGGTCTGCTTGAGTACGTAGGTCCTCTAGTTGAAACTTATGTACATGAGAAGCCGTTATCAATTGCACTTCGTGAGATAAATGAAGGCTTACTAACAATTGAGAATCTAGAACCAAAGCAAACCACTCCAGCGAGTTAAAACCGCCATGTTTCCCCGTGGTCGAAAGATTTTGCTTGGTGTCTCAGGTGGAATATCTGCCTACAAGTCTTGTGATCTGCTTCGTCGCTTACAAGATCATGGATTTATAGTTGATGTGGTGCCAACCCAAGCAAGCTTAAATTTTGTTGGTAAAAGCACCTGGGAAGCACTCTCTGGCCGAAAAGTTTATATGGATCTTTGGAGTGATGTTGAAAAAGTTCCGCACATTTCCATGGCTAAAGAGAATGATTTAATCGTTATTGCACCAGCTACAGCAGATTTGCTTGCAAAGTTGGCAACAGGTCGAGCAGATGATCTGCTTACCAATATTGTTCTAGCCTCTACTGCTTCTAAAGTTCTTGTGCCAGCGATGCATACTGAGATGTGGCTTAATCCTGCAACAGTTAATAACGTTGCTACTTTGCGCAGTCGTGGTTTTAGCGTGGTGGAACCAGATGAAGGCCGGATGACTGGAATGGATACAGGGGTTGGCCGATACCCAGAAAGCTCCAAGATCATCAAAGCAATTAATGACGCGTTGATTGCAAGTTCAGATCTGATGGGTAAGAAAATACTTATTACTGCTGGAGGAACACGAGAACCCATTGATCCAATTAGATTTATTGGAAATCGCTCTTCGGGCAAACAGGGATTTGCCTTGGCCATGGCAGCTGCTAGTAGAGGTGCACAAGTTCATTTAGTAACCGCAAACACAGAATTGCCAAATATCGAAGGCATAACAGTTACAAATGTTGAAACTGCTGAACAAATGTTGGCAGTATTGGATTTAGAATTTCCACATTGCGATGCTCTTATAATGTCAGCGGCGGTAGCTGATGCAAAAGTTGTAAATTATTCTGATTTTAAAATAGGCAAAGAGAGTTTAAATACATTAGCTCTTATCAAGAATCCTGATATTTTGAAATCTTTGTCAGGCACAAAAAAACCGGGTCAAATTTTAATTGGATTCGCCGCTGAAACGATCTCAGATGTTAAAGAGCTCGAGGCCAACGCAACTGCAAAACTCTTGAGCAAATCTCTCGATATGATCTATGTAAATAATGTTGCAGGCGGGGCGATATTTGGAAGCGATGTGACTCAAGGCCTGATTATCGACAGGGATAAAAATATTATTCAAGTGCCAGAGATTAGTAAAGACACGCTTGCGGACATATTGCTTGATCAGTTAGTTAGTAAGTTAGGTTAGGCGAGTGAAAAATCGATTATTTACATCAGAATCTGTAACAGAAGGACATCCAGACAAGATCGCAGATCAGATCTCTGATGCAATTTTAGATTCACTCCTATCTCAAGATGCTAATAGCAGAGTTGCAGTCGAGACTTTGATAACAACTGGTCAAGTTCATGTTGCTGGCGAGGTAACCACCGATGGCTATGCAGATGTTATGAACATAGTGCGGGATACCGTGCTAGAGATTGGATATGACTCATCTGATAAAGGTTTTGATGGCAATAGTTGTGGTGTTTCAATATCGATTGGACAGCAATCACAAGATATTGCGCAAGGGGTTAATGATGCTTTTGAAAGTAGGGTTTCGGCATCCGTTGATCCATTGGATTTGCAGGGTGCAGGTGATCAAGGTTTGATGTTTGGTTACGCCTGTACTGATACTCCAGAGCTAATGCCATTACCAATAGCGTTGGCTCACAAATTAGCCATGCAATTAACAAAAGTCAGAAAGGATGGAACACTTTCTTATCTGAGACCAGATGGTAAAACTCAAGTTACTATCGAGTATCAAGGCGACAAGGCAGTTGCACTAAACACCGTTGTTATCTCCACTCAGCATGCACGAGATACCGATTTAGAGAAACAGCTGGCACCTGAGGTAAAAAAGTTTGTTATTGATCCAGTAATTGAATCACTTAATCTAGATATTTCATCAGTAAGATACTTGATAAACCCAACTGGGCGTTTTGTAATCGGTGGCCCAATGGGCGATGCAGGTTTAACTGGACGAAAAATCATTGTTGATACTTATGGTGGTATGGCTCGTCATGGGGGCGGAGCCTTTTCTGGCAAAGATCCTTCAAAAGTGGACAGATCAGCTGCTTATGCGATGCGATGGGTGGCTAAAAACATAGTTTCAGCGGGATTAGCAGAGCGGTGTGAAGTTCAGGTTGCTTATGCAATCGGAAAAGCACAGCCAGTTGGTTTATTTCTAGAAACATTTGGTACCGAGAAATTTGATCCAACAAGTATTAGTGATGCGGTAAAACAAGTTTTTGATCTTCGCCCTGCTGCAATAATTCGGGATCTTAATTTGCTCCGACCAATTTATGGAAAAACAGCTGCTTACGGACATTTTGGTCGGGAGTTGCCAGATTTCTCCTGGGAAAAAGCAGACCGAGCCTCAGCACTTAAGGCTTTAGTAAAATAATCAGTGGCCACTCCACTTAAATTAAAGCGTCAAAATAGCACTGCACGAGTTAAAGAAAATAAATTGATTGTCTCGAGCTTGCCTGTAGCGGCTGTGCTTGTAGATACACCGGTATCTCATCTTGAGGGAATCTATGATTATTTGGTACCTGTTGAGTTTGATGAGATAGCGATAGCCGGAACCAAAGTAATTGTGCCTTTTGGAAACTCCAAAGCCGAAGGTTTAGTGGTAGCTCGCAAAAATCAATCTTCTGAAGCAAAAAATCTTAAGGTGATCGCAGAGGTAACCTCGCCAAAAGCAATGATAACCGCTGATGTCATGAAGCTAGTGGAATCTGTGCGCAATCGCTTTGGGGGTAGTTATTGGGCTGTTATGAAATCAGCTATCCCACCAAGAGTTGTAAAGGAAGAAAAAACTATTGAAGCAGCCGTGAGTAAAAAACAATTTGATTATTCAAGTTCATCATTGATTGCTCTTATGGGCAGGGCAGATTATGGAATATTGTTAGGAAAACAGCGCATAAGGTGGGCGTTGAGTCTACCGATTGGTATTGATGCATCTGTATTCTTGGCAGAACTTGTAAAAGTTAGAGCTGTAAATAGCCAGGTGCTGATAATCGTTCCTGATGAGAAAGATGTTTCGCAACTGCAGCGACAGTTAAGTGATTACTTTGAAGATCATATGCTCATAATGGGATCACATCTTCCAAAAGCCCAGCGCTACCGCCATTTTTTACAAGCTACTTATCATTCACCTCAGGTTATTGTCACAACTAGAAGTGGTTGTTTTTTGCATCTATCAGATAATGCAACTGTAATTGTTTTGTCTGATCTGGATAACTCACATTACGAACAACACTCACCGGGTTGGAATACTCGAGATGTTTCTTTATTAAGAGCAGTGACCTCATCCGTGATATTTGTCTCTGCCTCACATTCATTAGAGGTAGCTCGTTTGGTTGAGTTAGGTTGGCTAGAAAAGAAGAACTATAGAAGCAAATGCAATATTAAATTCTCTTCTAATGACTCAGGCAGAAGCTATATTCCAACGATTAAGAGCGCTATCAAGAGTGGGAATGTTTTGGTAAATGTGTCAGAAAAAGGCTATGCCAACCTCTTTCTGTGTGCTCGATGTCGAAACACAGCTAGCTGCTCCTGTGGCGGAAAATTGCAGATTCTTGGTGCAAACTCAATTCCTGTTTGCTACATATGCCATACTCAAAATAAGGATTGGCGATGTAACTATTGTGGCGATGTCAAGCCTTATGTTATTTCTAAGGGAATAGATCGCAATGCAGAGGAGATAGGCCGAACCATTCCTAAAACCTCTATTTTGATTTCATCTGGATCAAAGCAAATACAATCATTGCCAAAAGGCCGGCATATTGTTCTGGCTACTGCGGGTTCAGAACCCGACGGTCAATATAGTGGAATAGTTTTACTAGACGGGGAAAAGATATTTAATCGTCCGTCACTTAGGGCTGAGGAATTAGCAAGGCTTACTTGGTTTGCTTCTTTATGTAGATCAACTGATAACTCTGAAGTTTTCCTCTCCTTGCCAAACAGTCATCCTGTTGTTCAATCTATGCTCAGATTTGATTCTCAATCTGCTGCTATCAGCGAGTTGAGAAGTCGAGAATTAGCTAAGTTGCCACCGTTTTATCGAATAGCTGTTGTGTCAGGAGAGGGTGCGGAAATTTCAAAGTTTGCAGGGAATCTAAAAGCGAACGGAAAATTCGAAGTTACAGGACCTATTGATGTAGAAAAAGGCCAAAAAAAGATCTTTATTAGAGTATCTCTTTTGAATGGTCAAGAGCTAGTTGATTTGCTAGACGATGTTACAAAAGTACAGGGTGTAAAAGGCAAAATGATCTTTAAGATCAGATTTGATCCATATGATTTATAGTTTTGCTTAATTAAAGTATGATACTTCCATGGCAATTCAACCAATACGTTTCTTTGGTGATCCAGTGTTGGTTACGCCGGCATCTCCTGTAGTTGATTTTGATAAGGAGCTGCGTCAGCTAGTTAGTGATTTAACTGAAACTATGCAAGCAGCACCTGGGGCGGGTTTAGCTGCCCCGCAAATTGGTGTTCCTCTTAGAGTTTTTGTATGGGATGTTGATGATGAAATCGGACATTTGATAAATCCTTCACTTGACTTAAGCGATGAAATGCAGGAGGGGGAAGAAGGGTGCCTGTCTTTTCCAAACTTAGTCTATGAAACTCCAAGGGCTTTTCGCGCTGTTGCGAAGGGTTTTAACATGCATGGGGAACCGATCGTCGTAGAGGGAACAGAGTTGTTAGCTAGATGTCTGCAACATGAAACTGATCATCTAAATGGGGTGTTATTTATTGATCGCATGGGAGCAGATAGTAGGAAGTTAGCTATGAAAGAAATACGTGAATCTGAATGGTTTGGTGCTGCTATAGAAAAAGGAACACCTCCTACTATTAAAGTTTCACCGCACTCTACCTTTGGTCTAGGTACTTAAAGCATTGAAAGTATTGATAGCTTCATCTTCATTGTTAGCAATCCCACTTTTTGATGAATTAGGAACATCAAAAGCACATGAAATTCTAGGATTATTGACCAATCCCAATAAACCAACTGGTAGGGGACAAAAAATTGCAGCTAACGATCTTGCATTATGGGCTGAAGAGAATGATTTTGCCACTTACAAGCCAAGTAATGGTGCCGAAATTGAATCGATCATCAGTGAGCTCAAGCCTGATTTGGTTATAACTATCGCATATGGGCAGTTGATCAAAAAAACGGCTTTGACTATTCCCTCATATGGTTGGATCAATATACATTTTTCAGCTTTGCCAAAATGGCGTGGTGCCGCACCAGTGCAACACGCAATCATGCAAGGGGATAGTCAAACTGGAGTATCGATTTTCAAATTAGATGAAGGTATGGATACCGGACCTGTTTACTTAACTAAGTTAACCGATATTGACGCTAACGAAACCACTTCTGAACTGCTGCAGAGATTGAGCCTGATTGGCGCTGAAATGACGCTACAGGTTTTAGAGATGATCAAGGCTGGTGAAGAGGCAATGCCTCAACAGTTATCTAGTGTTAGTTTGGCACCGAAAATAAGTAAAAATGATGGAAAAATTCAATGGCAAGCAGCTGCATCACAAATACATAATCACTTTCGTGCGCTCAAAGATAATCCTGGAGTTTGGTGTAATTTCGGGGAGAATCGAATCAAAATCGATGGGTTAAAAGTTACCGATCTGTTTAATCATTTGGAGCCCGGACAGGTACTTATTGAGAATGAGAAATTGATAGTAGGAACAAAAGATATGGCAATTGAATTGTTAAGGATTACTCCAGCGGGTAGAAATTCAATGACTGCAGCTGAATTTATTCGAGGACTCTCTGTGAAAGATGGTTTGTATCTTGGGTAAACCACAGCCCAACCCAGCTCGTTTACTCGCTTTTGAATTAGTTATGCAGGTAAATCAAGAGGGTGCTTATGCCAACATCAGGTTGCCAGAATTACTAGGTAAGTCAAAGCTCAACTTGGCAGATAGGGCATTTTGCACTGAACTTTCCTACGGCACCCTTAGATTACAGGGAAGGCATGATTATATTGCCACTAAATTTTTGGATCGTCCGCTTGATGAAATTGATTCAAAGATAGTGAATTTGATTCGAATTGGTATTCACCAACTAACAAAAATGCGAGTAGCCCAGCATGCTGCTGTCTCTGAAACTGTTGAAGTTGCCAAACAAGTAGCGGGGGAATCAAAAGCCTCTTATGTAAATGCAATTCTTCGTAAAGTTTCTACTCATGATAATAACTTGCCGGAGTTACAGAATCTGCAACCACTTTCTAGGTTGGCAATTGAATACAGCCATCCGGAGTGGATTGTTTCTGCTTTCCACGATCTACTTAAAGATTGGCAGATGGTTGAGGATCTGCTTGCTGCAAATAATGCACCTGCTATGCCTGATGTAGTTGCTTGGCCTGGCAAATCCACCCTTGATGAGCTGGTGAAATTAGGAGCTACACCAATCGAAGGTTACGTGAATGCGGCTAATCTAAATGTCATACCTATGAACTTTGCACCCATTACTGAACGCCGAGCAGGTGTGCAGGATCGAGGCTCGCAACTAGTGGTAGAGAATTTCTTAGCCACCTTTGAATCAGGACTTTCTTGGCTTGACATGTGCGCAGGTCCGGGAGGCAAGGCTGCTTATCTCTACAACTCACTTGCCATTAAAGATCCACAGGCAAAATTTCTTGCTAACGAACCAGTACCGCACCGTGCCGAACTTGTAAAAAGGGTTGTCAATAATCAACAAGTAATAAGCGTTGATGGTACTGATGCTTCTAATTTTCCAGAGTTGTATGACCGAATTTTGGTAGATGCCCCCTGCACAGGATTAGGTGCTTTACGTCGTAGACCTGAAGCAAGATGGCGTAAGAATCTTAAGGATCTTAAGGAGCTAGTTTTACTGCAAAGACAGTTATTGGATAGTTCATACAAACTACTGAAGCCAAATGGGGTAATAGCTTATGTGACCTGTTCACCGCACATCGCCGAAACGCGAGGGCAGGTAATGGATTTCCTGTCGGGGCACAAGGATATGAAGATTCTTTCTCTTAATGATCTTCCAGGTGCATATTTGAATGGTTTGCTGCCTGATGGAAGCCTGCAACTTTGGACACACCTAGATCAGTCAGATGCAATGTTCATGGCTTTGTTTAAGAAAGTGGGTTAAATAACCTCATGGCTGCACAGGTTTATATTAATCCAAGCATTCTGAATGCGAATTTTGATGATTTAGAGAATGAGATCAGGAAAATAACACCAGCTTCTGATGCGCTACATCTAGATGTTATGGACAACCAATTTGTTCCAAATTTTACATTTGATATTGCCAGAGCTTTTGAAATAATCAGTTTTACAAAGCTACCTGTCGATGCTCATCTGATGATTTGTGACCCAGACTCAATTGCTCCTAAATACGCTGAGCAGGGTACCCATTCTGTGACTTTCCATTTCGAAGCTGCGAATAATGTGGCAACTACCATTAGCAATATTCGGTCCAACGGTGCAAAAGTTGGTTTAGCAATTAAACCAGCAACCTCTTTCCAGGAGATAGAGAAATTCATGGCCGATATCGACATGCTTTTAATAATGACTGTCGAACCAGGATTTGGTGGTCAATCCTTTATGCATGATCAAATGGTCAAGGTCAGAACAGCTAGAGAACATATTGGAAGAATGAAAAAAGAGAAACCGCTCTTGCAAATAGATGGTGGAGTTTCATTAGATACCATCGCTGAAGCGGCTTTGGCTGGAGCAAACTGTTTTGTTGCTGGTAGCGCCGTTTATAAGTCAGCAGATCCAGCAAAAATGGTTAATCAACTTCGCAAATTAGCCTCTGAGAATTTTGTAGTTAAAAACTAATCCCCATCAACGGTAAAACTGCAGCTAGATCTTTTGTACTGATTGTGGTGTCAGCGGCTGCAACCACTTTGGGCTTAGCATTGAATGCAATACCAAGTCCGGCAGCCTTGATCATTTCTAGATCATTGGCACCATCACCTATGGCTACAGTCTGATTCAACGATACATTCTCTTGCGCAGCAAAATCCTCCAACGCTTTTTTCTTAGCCATTGAATCAATAATTGGACCTGTTATCCTTCCAGTCAATAAACCGTTTGAAATCTCCAACTTGTTTGCAACGTAATAATCGATCTTCAATGATTTCAAAATTGGTTCAATTACATCAATGAATCCACCGGAGACTACTCCAACCTTATGACCTATTTTATGAAGTTCCTGGATTAACATTTGAGCCCCTTTTGTTAGCGAGATTTGATCTCTAACCTTTTCAATCACTGATTCACTGACTCCAGAAAGCAGCTCTACCCTGGTCAGTAGTGCCTCCTGAAAATCTATTTCACCAGCCATTGCGCTTTTGGTTATCTTTGCAATCTGATCTGTTTTGCCAGAGTAAGTACCTAATAGATCAATAACCTCTTGCTCAATTAAAGTTGAGTCCATATCCAGCATTACGAGACGTTTGGATTTACGTGTAGGACCTCCTGCCTCCACAGCTAAATCGATCTTATTTTCGATTGCAACTTTTGCGAGCTCACCTTGTACTTTCTTTAGCGAGTGATTTGGAATAGTTAGATCCAGCTCAATTGCAAGTAAAGGATCAGTTGTAGTTCTCTTGATTGAAGTTATGTTTCCGCCAAGTAATGCGATCTGACCAGCTACTGCAGCTATACCTGCTGGCTTAATGACCTCACCAACTATAACTACCCGAAGATTCTCTGAGTTAGCAAGAGTCAAATTCTGTTGGGCAAAGTCCACAGCAATATCCAACCCGATTTCTTTTTGCAGGATATCCAAATCCTCTAAAACAGCTTCACTATGCGCTTCATCAAGTGAAACAAGAACTGTTAGCAACAAACGATCTCGAATGATTAACTGCTCGATATCTAAGATCGTGACAGAAAACTGCGCTAAAGTGGTCATCAATTTCTCGGTAATTCCAGGTCTGTCTTGCCCAGAAACAAGTATCAGGCCAGTAAAAGATGAATGATTTTCAATCGGCATTGGGTCAGATTAGCCATAATCGGGCTCTTGGCGAGGTATCTTTCACTCCTATGAGGCCGATATTGGAGTTATCAAATATCAGCGTCCAGCGAGGTGATCGGATAATACTCGGGCCCATGGATTGGCAAGTTCTAGAAGGTCAGCGTTGGGTCATTCTGGGACCCAACGGAGCTGGTAAAACCACGTTGTTGCAGGTTTGTTCTTCATTAATCCATCCAACATCTGGTGAAGTAAAGATTCTTGGTCAAACCCTTGGAAAAACTGATGTTTTTGAATTACGAACTCGAATAGGTTTGACCTCATCAAAACTAGTGGAGCAACTTCCTGGTGATGAATTGGTAATTGATGTTGTTCTAACAGCGGCGTATGCAATGTTGGGCCGGTGGCAGGAAAAATACGATCTATGGGATGAA
>B570J14230_10000581_pt1 | contig 14809 bp, 12 predicted proteins | sample LakMenepilimnion_3_FD_14230 | JGI IMG/M metagenome (IMG submission 14230) | reverse complement strand
AAGAAATTGCAGAAAAGCTCGTTTCTAAATATTACCCATTTTTAGGATATGTAAATTTAGATTTAGTTCATTTTGTAGAGATGGATGGATATAAAGGAAAGAATGCCCCGCCATATATTATGTCGGGGCTAACTCAATCTTGGGCTAGGGGAATTTTACAATCTCTTGGTAATGGAAAAGTTTACTGCCTTGGTGTGTGGTCTGACTTATGGGAAGAATTAGAACAATCTAAAAAGGAATGGATTATTTTCCGTTGCTTATATTCGATAAGTCCCTCATTGGATGGTAAAATTCGTACATTCGATGTTCAAGATTATGGCTTTATTACAGAATATTTTGTTAGATCTGGATTTGGCCCTTATTGGATGTCCAAGGAAGGTTTACCGTCTCTTTTAGAAGGTACTCACGCCTTATCTCTTATATTACCGATGGAAGATGATGATTAGTCAAAGCTATTACAATAAATATCGCCCTAAAACATTCAAAGATATAAAGGGCAGTAAGTCAGCAGATATTCTTGAAATTCAAATTAAGAATAACAGAACTACTCACGCCTATATTTTTGCTGGCCCTCCTGGTACTGGTAAGACAACTCTTGCTCGTGTTGCTTCAGCTCATCTTCTTTGCAATGAAGGCCAAGATGATTTGAAAGATATGGTCTTAACTGATGAGCATCCAGATGTTTATGAAATTAATTGTGCTGTAAATAATGGTGTTGATCATATCCGAGAAAATGTTGTTCAATTATCTCGTCTTGCTCCAACACTAGGTAAATATAAGATTTTTATCCTTGATGAAGCTCAAATGCTAACCACTCAAGCTCAAACATCTCTTATCAAGCTTACTGAAGAACCGCCAGCATATGTAAAATTTTTCTTTTGCACTACAGATCCACATAAAATTCTTCGTGCTATCCATACTCGTTGCCAGACATTTATGATGAAGAAGTTGACTAAACAAAATTTAGTTGAATTACTTACAGAAGTTTGTGAGAAAGAAAATCTTGTTTTTGAAGAAGAGGCATTAAATCTTATTGCTACTGATGCTGAAGGTAGTGCTAGAACAGCTTTATCTATTCTTGAGCAAGCTTCTTACAAAGATATATCTGAAGAAAACATCAGAGAATTGCTTGATAGATCTCCAAAACAGCTTGCAATAGACCTTTCTTACACAATAATTAATGAAGATTTTGCTAATGCGTTTAGAATAATTCAATCAGCTAACGCAGAAGGAAGAAATTTAGGTAATTTATTATCAGAAACATCACAAATCTTCATTACTGCTTTTAAGTATATTGTTATTAAAACAAAAAAGGTGGAAAGAGATGAGGATATAGAAAATATAGCCAAGTCTGTTGATACTTTGTTGCTTATAGATATCGCAGAACAATTGTATAATATTTCAAAAGATATAAGGCAAACTGTCTCAGAGGATATCGTTGCAACTACTGGTGTCCTCAAAATTATAGAAAAGTACGCAAATAGGGAAAAGGCGTAAAAAGAAGTTTTTTTAATGAATTGTGCCTTCGGGAGTTTTGATGGCAACCGAAGATTTCAGAATAGTCAGAATAGTAAATAGAGCTAAAGCAGGAAACCAAGCAGCATTTAAAAAGTTGCTCAAGATGGTAGAACCAGATCTCAAGAAAATTGCACCACACTTTTTCATAGTCGGTGGAGACAGAGAAGATGTAATGCAAGAATTGAGATTAGGTGTATTTAAAGCGGTAAATTCCTACGATTGCACTAAAGACACAACATTTAAGAACTTTTGCGTAAATTTAGTTTGTAAAAGACATCTTGCAACAGCTATAGCGTCAGCGAAAAGAATGAAGAATTCAGCTTTGAATGATTCTATTTCGCTAGACGCTCCTTTTATTTTAAATGATGATGGTAATTTCCATTCATTAGGAGACTATATTCCTGATAAGAAAAATCCTTATGATGAATCTCCAGAAGTAAATTTAGTTGAAGATATTATTGTTAGACAAGAATTAGAATTAAATTCAGAAATGTTGATGGATAAACTCACTTCATTAGAAGCAGACATTTTTGTTGAATATGGTCACAATTCATCATACAAAGAAATTTCTCACACCTTGAATGTTCCAGCTAAATGTGTTGACAATGCACTCACTAGAATTAGAAAAAAAGCATCTGAGGTTTATGTTCAATTCAAAGATGATGAGAACAATGATGCTACTCATAAGAAGCCAAAAGGTAGATCATGATAAACTTTCTTCGCACAGCATCTGTTTTGGATATCTTAGGATGCTTCAAACTTGCAGATAAATTTACCAAAGTAGCAATTGATTCTTCTGATTTGGATTTTGATCAGGTATATAAAAATCCTCAGACATTTTCTGATTTTGCCTTAACCAGAGCTAGAAAAGAAGGCAAAGATCCTATTGAAGTTTTAGGTGATGATAACTTCACTTTTGATCGTTCAAAAGATCCTTTAGAACAAATTTCTGACAAACATAAAGGCACAAGAAAACATTTTGAGCTTTATCCTCAAATTTTATTATTTCCTGAAAGTGGTGTTTGGAAATTTTTCTTTATGGATCCTTTGTCATTTAAGGCATTATCAAGAGGGTCTGATAAAGAAGGTAAACTAATTACAGATCAATTGTCTATTCCTGGTTTAGAAGAATTATATAGTGATGAAGAAGATGCAGAAGAAATTCATCATGAGGTTGTTTTCACCACTAATTTACCATTAGAAGATTACAGCAAAGACGAAGCTATAAGTAGAATAAGACAAAAATTCCCTGATGCCCACATTGATTATCAAATGAATGGTGTGGATGACAGGGAATTTTTTGATGAAGAAAAAGATATAGATTTATCTTCTTCTTAATAATCCTGATAAAATGCCTTGAACTTGCTCATCATCTAAATTAACTTTAGGCAAACTAAATCTTGATTTTTTCTTAAAGAAGTCTGCAGAATGATTTTCTTTAGATTTTCTTCCAGTGTTTCCATTTAAATTAAATTCAACAATATAATTTTTCTTTTTATCTGGGAAAATAAATTCAACAAACTGATTTACATCGTCATATTCATTTGAAGTAGGTTCGTGTATTCTCAATGACACATTTTCACCCAAATGTTTTCGCATAGTGTCAACAACCATATCATCTAATTCAGGGTGTATTCCAGGTATTCTGCTTCTTTTAGAATTGAATTCTTCTGGCTTATCCAAAGCAGTATCTGGTTTATTTTCTAAATAATATTTATTGTCTTCTCTTTTTTCAGGAATATTTGGCTTGATACGAGAAGAACTTGGTTGAACTTCCACTGGCTCTGTTTCAACATTGATTTGTGGAGTATTAAATTGCCTATTATTAAATGTAGGTGTAGTTAAGGACATAGCCTGATCAGATACATTATTTTCTGTATTTTTTTGATCTATTTTTTCTTCAGCAGGACCAATTTTACTCTTTGGTTTACTTACTGCCTGAGGTAATGGTACTTTAATATTTTCTTCAGATTTAATTTTTGTAGGCGATTGTTTTGATGGAGGCGTATCAGAATGTTGATTTACTCTTTCTTTTTTATCTTCTATCTGTTTGGAGGCTTGAGCTTTTGATTGTGAATCAACAAGCTTTCCATTATCAAAAACTTTTATTGATTTGAATTTTTTTGGACTAGTAAATGGTTCTGAAATTTTTTCACCAGATTTTGCTTTAAGTTTGGTAGTGTTTCTATCATTATTTTCGTCTACTGTCTCAATAATAATTTGATGGAATTTATCATCACTCGGAGTTTGATATTGAATAAAATATCTATACACATCATTGACTCTAGTGACATTGATAATTCTTCTATCTTCAACAATTTCAGAAACGGAAGGTATTTGCTGGATATTAAATAATGTAAAATTGACTGGAGGTAAAGAAGATAAAATTGAAGATATTACTCCAAAAATTACAGTGATGTATTTTGCAATCTCTTCTCTGTTTTCAATGAGATATTTAAGTAAATAATATAATTTTGCAGATCCTGCTAAAACAAAAGCAACTGGCAAGCCTTTTCTTATAGCTACTTTTAATGTTTCATTTAACTTATTAATTCTTTTGTCTGATACTGATAAAGTTTCAAGCATTTCGACAATTTCTTCACCTTTTTCAGATCTTTCTTGAACATCTATGAATTGATCATTTCCTGTAGATTGTAAAAATTGTTCTGCAAGTAAACTGTTGTTTGCTCCATATACATTAAAAATTTCTTCAAAATCATCAGATTCTTCAAATTGTGGTTGAGATCTAAAATATTCAATTGCAAAATTTTTATATTCTTCTTCTAAACCTTTTTCAGCAATAATATCTAAAGCTTCTTTATCACTTGGATTTTGTGTAGGTTGAGCAACTTTTATAAAATGCGAATGTAATATTGAAGCTTCTTTGAAATTATTATTTTCAAAAGTTGTGATAATATCATGAAAAAGTACTAGATCAAATGTTTTCATATCATTGTTTACTTATTTATAAAACTTAATACCTATCCTAAACTTTTTCTAAAATTATAAACTTTAGCAGTTTTATCTTCATCTCTCTCTATAGAAAGATCAACTTGTGTTTCATCTTGTTCAGCATCATCAAATCCTGGAAAATTGCCCGGTGGTCTTCCTGGTCCTTTAAATCTAGGAATAATGACATCAATTTTTCTACCACTAGGAATTGGTTCTGTCTGCTGTATTTGGAATCTTGAGTGTCCCTTGATATCTTGAGCTGTTGGAGGATCTTGTGTCTTTTTAGCTTGTTCTCTTAATTGCTCATTTTCTTTTCTTCTATCTTCGCCTTCTGGATTTACAATGTCTGTAGTAAGCAATCCGTTAGCCACAGCTTCTGCAATCTTTGAATAATAATCAGACATATATCCTTCAACTACAGCTTCAGATACATCTTTAACATCAAAGATTAACATTTTTCCAGATTCTATTAATTGGGTTTCTACTTCTTTTAATTCTTTTTCAAGATCTGTTCTTTCACGAGAATAAATAGGAGTAGACTGTATTTGTTGTAATAATTGATTTTTCCTACCAATCAAGCCTCTTCTGTAATCTCTTCTGCCTTGTATTTGAAATGTTTCGTGAAAAATCATCTCAAGTCTATTTCTTTGACGTTGTAATTTTTTATTAATTGCTTCAAGTGGGTCTGTTAATTTTATGGTTTGACCAGAATCAGATGTGAAAGTACCAAATCTTCCAGCTTCCATGTCTGCAAGTAATCTTGTAGCATTGGTTCCACCTGACATTAAGTGAACCATCTCATCCTGAATATCTAAAATCCATTGTTCTTTTGCAGCATTATAGATTTTTCTATCAGACATCAAGTTACCAATATGAGCATCAAATATTTTTGAAAGATAAGGAATGTCTCCGTGGATTCTTGCATAAAGCTCTGATGGATTAGAGATATATGCTTCTTCTGGTGTCAATTCTGGATTTAATGCAATAGAATCTTGCATCGTCAAATCACCAGACTGTAAATATTGCAATGCGTGAGCAACTTCGTGTCTTCTGGTAGCTTCAACATAATTTTCAGCATCCATACCAATGTTTTCTGCTAAAGCTTTATGATAAGAAAGTTGATTCCATATGTCAGTTTTAATTAAGATAGCTGGTACTGGGCCTCTATCTTTAGTTGGAAATCTTGGGACAAATAATCCACCCCATTTTTCATCAATCAAATCTACAGGACCAATTTTCATTTTTGGAGCATTATTTTCTTGCATAAAGTTTTGTAAGCTCCAAGTGCTAAATTCTATGATTACCATCTGATCAGCATATGTTTTGATGTCTTTTATGCTTGTTCCAGCAAAGGGTGCTTCTTGCATCATACGATCTTCATAGGATTGATATATTTTTCCAAAAATTTCGTCAGATTTATTTTTTTGTCTAATTCCGCTTTCTGACATACCTTCTGGAACTACTTCATTTTTAGGTCCTTTTCCATATGCATAGTTGAAAGAACTATCTGATGCTTTAGTAATTTTAATTACACCCTGTTTTGCAGCTTTTTCCAATAAAGCTAAACCGTCAGATTGAATTTTTGCTTTGGCTGCAGTTCCACGAGCAATGATTTTATTTTTAATCTCATCACCCAAACTGCTCAAAAGATTTATATTAAATTTATCAAAATCTTCTGGGTTTTTTTCCAAATACCTTATGATGACTTCAGGCTTTGCAATTCCCTTTATTATATACATAGGTGTGCAATCATCACCTAGCGAATCAATATAAGCAATAAATTTTTTACTTCTTTTAAGTTTTCCAATTAGCAAAGGATTGTTGTCTAGTTCATATGAATTAATTACGTTATATAATCTTTTGACTAAAGGTGTTACGAATTCATCATACTGGGTATATTGTTCTAAATTAGTAAGTGTGTCAACTAAAGACTCTGTAGGTAAGCCCATAACCATGCTAACAACATCTTTTTGTTCTATATCAGATTGATTTAATATCTGAATAATCATATTTAAAATTTGAGGTGGATCAATTCCTGAAAAAAGAAAACTCTTTAATAGGGGCAGATAATTCTTTATTTCTCCACTCCAAATTGTAGTAATTGCAGCATCGTAACTCTCAAACTTTTCCAATTCAGGTTTCTGTTGTTTTAATTGTTCTATCAATAAATTTCTTTGTTCAGAATCGGGTATTCCCAGTAATGCTTTGTCATCACCACGCATCATAAATAAAGAGAGAGAATCACTTATTTCAGTGCCTTTTCTAACTAATAAATTAAGTGTCGTAAATCCAATACCTAAAGTAGAATTGACATATGCTTTTGCTTTTTCAGCATCAGGAATTTCGTCTCCTAATTTATTTCCTTTATGTCCTTGAGATTTTGAAAAACTATTTAATTTTCCCAAAAAATCTAGAACTTTCATCATATCTGTATTGGCAGAACTACCTTGTTTTTTCATTTCATTATCAATAAATTTTGATAATCCGCTAGTAAAATTGATTATATCTGCCATAGCATTAACATCTGTTGTAGCTTTTTCAAAATATTTATCAATAATAGAATCATTATTTTTGCCTTTTTCTATGTCAAATAACAACTTAAGCATAGCAGTCATAGTAGGCATATTATTTGGGCTGTAAAATGAAAAATCTTTGAATGTTCTAGAAAAAGAGCCACTCCAAACAACTTCTTTAGTTGAAAGGACATCCCAGGCAGTTGCTGATTCGATAATTTTTGAGTACCACATATTTAGTTTATTTTACATTTATCCCCAGAAACCCTTGATTTTAAAAGATAGGCTTGGTAATATTCTTTTATGGAAACTTCAACTGTTGATGTAGTTATTGGTATGCAGTATGGTGATGAGGGCAAAGGTAAAATTGCTAATCAACTGGTAAGTACTGGTAATTATGATTATGTCGTCCGCTTTAATGGTGGAGGCAATGCTGGTCATACAATTTACCTCAATGGAGAGAAAATTGTTACACACCTTGTTCCTTGCGGCATTCTGCATGGTATTCCTAGTATCATCGGTAATGGTTGTGTTATCAATACGCAAAAATTATTTGACGAACTTAAATATCTTGAAGGATTTGGGTTTGACACATCAATCCTTAAAATAGCAGAAAACGCACATATAATAACCCAAGATCACATTGACGAAGATTCCAAAGATACAAAAATTGGAACAACTCGCACTGGAAATGGACCTTGTTATCGAGACAAGTTTGCCCGTATAGGTCTTCGTGCCAAAGATGTTCCAGAATTAGCTCCATATCTTGTTGATATGCATAGTCTTATTCATTCTTCCCCTAAGAGCTTTTTAGCCGAAGGAGCTCAAGGTTATTGGCTTGATGTTGACTTTGGCGATTACCCTTATGTCACATCATCAAATACAGGTGTAGGAGCAGTATTAAATAATGGTTTCAATTATAAGCAAGTACGGAATGTTATCGGGGTTATCAAGTGTTATTCTACCTATGTTGGAGCTAAAGGATACCAAAAAGATGACGAGCGATTTGAGCAGCTCAGAGAAATTGGTCAAGAGTATGGAGCCACGACAGGACGACCAAGACAAATTGACTGGCTCAACATCCAAGAAGTTATAACTGCTTGTCAAATGAATGGTGTTACTAAACTCATCATTAATAAAATGGATGTTCTTCGACAAGTTGACAGTGCTTGGAATTATTACGAAAACAATATGTTGATTTCTTGTGCAAATGAAGATACATTTGTTTCTAATATTTCGAAAGAAGTTGGAATGGTACTTCCTGGTATATTTATCCAATTCCAAGGGCAACTACATTGAAATTTAAGTTGAATAAGGCAGAGCATCTTGTATGCTTTGCCTTACTTAATAAAATTGAGAAATCTAAGCTATCGATGCGAGAAAACAAAGCATCATCTAGTAGTCTTATATTTCATTCTTCTGATGGAAAATTATATGTGCAGTCAGAAAACAATTTTTGTTGTTCTAAATTTCTACTAAAAAATGTTGAACCTACTGAAGATGGCACTTTTGGCTTAGATATATCCTCTTTCTATAATGCTGTAAATAATTTTCCAACAGAAGAAATTCAATTTATCTATAATGCTGAAGAAAATATGCTTATCTTTGGTAATAAGAAAACAAGAGTGTCTTTGGCTTCTGCACCTGTTGATAACTTTACAGTAGATTTTTCTAGTAATTTAGAGCCTTTGGATATTACTGTTGACGATTTTGTTCACAGTATCAAGATGACTTCATTTTCTTGTGCCCCTGATTTTGATGAGCACCCTTATACTTCTATTCTTTGGTTTATTGAAGATGGGAAAATCAATACTCAATCTTCAGACAAACATAGAATTAGTGTGTTTGGCAAGAAGTATGAATTACAGCCATCTTACTTAATTTCAAAAACTATCTCTGATATCGTTTTGTATTATGTAGAAAAAGTATCAGCTGTTGTCTTTTCATTACACAATAGCAAGCTTTACCTTTCTTGGGATGGCGGAGAATTGTTTTGTAATCTTGAGAAGAATACTTTTGAAAAGATATTTTCAAATTTCAATCAATTCTTTAGTGATAGCTTCTTCTTGTCTCTTGCACTTGAAAAAGATGCATTAGTTAAGAGTGTGAAGTTTGTTTCAAGCATCGCAAATTCTCATATGATAAGCTTGAATTTAGATGCTGATAAGCTTGTCATATCTGGAAACAGCAATGAAAAAAATGCAGTGGTAGATACAATTGAAATAGAGAATAATGAATTATTTTCAGTCTCGTATGTGTCTTCTCATCTAATCAGAGCTTTAGATTTACTTGACAATAAGAAAATTAAACTAAATTTTATCAAGCATAATGACTTTATTTTATTAATGTTAGAAGCAGAAAACTTCAAGCACATATTGTTTCCAATGGATTAAAATGTTCCCAAGAATTTACTATGGATCAACCACTTTAGCATTGAATAAGATCAAGGAAGAATTCCCTGGTCTTATTCTTTGTATCGATAACAATGTTGAAAAGATTGTCAATGGTTATTCTAAATTCTTTGATATGAATAATATTTATATCCACACAAATATTTCCAATGAAGATATTAAACTCATTCAAGATAAGAGTGAAAAACTAGGAATCAAACACATCATTTTATATGAGGATGATAGCTTTGATGGTAGATTATCTCTCATTGCAAAAGCCAAGAAGAATAGCTTGATTTTTGATTGTAGTTATCCGCTTGCTGGAGATTCTAATTCATTAAAACGCCATATCAATAATTTTGTTATGAAAAACAATGCGAATATAAATGGTGAGACTTTAAACCATTTAGTTCAAATTTGTCCTATTTTACGTATCAAATCAAAACAGTCTGGCAGTAAGAAAGAAATCTTGTGCTACGATATTGATATTTTATTTAAAGAACTAGAAAAGATCATTTCTTACACAGATAAAATATTTTTGCGTGATCTTTCAAATGCTTCTTTCAATGAAGAATGCGACATATTCGAATTTATCGATAAACTGATGAATAAAGATCTAGACTATTGCTTGTTAAAGATAGATCTACTAATTGATTCTATGGGTGAGCAAGGGTTTTTATTGGTTCTTTTAAGCCAATTGAACTTTATGCTTGTAATATCAGAAACTGATAAGAAATTTCATCCACTTACAGAAGTTCAAGAAATTGTTGAATTACGGGATATTTTAGGCAAGTATTTAGATGATGAATACAAAGAGCCTACATTCACTGTTAAAGCTCAAAATCCAATTAGGATTCGCATACAATCAAGCAAAGAAAATTTATATAGTCCAGCTCAGTTTTCTAAAATGATTACATTAGTGGTAGATAGCATTGTGGATTTACGTACTAATGGCTCTGTCAATCATTCAGTTCCAATATTGATTTCAAAACTGGCATCTGTATAATTTTTTTATGGCTGATCATAACTACGACGAAATTAATAAATTACTATATAAGTACAAAGCTGGTAATGATTCGGCTTTATATGAATTGTATGAATTTTATAAACCCTTATTTATTTCATCCGTAAAAAGAATTATCTATAAAGAACCTAGACTTTCTCCTTACAGAGAAGATATTTTAGGCGATACATTATTTGTTTTTATTAAGTTGATAGACCAATATGATCCTAAATTATCTTATTTCTCATACTTCTTATCTACTAGAATTGATATAAATTTATTTCGTTATATTTCTGACAAATATTTTCCAAAAGAAGAGTCAGTAGAAGAAGTAGAATTTCAAGAGCAATATGATGATCCATTTAATAAAATTGACAATGTAATTTGCATTCATCAAGCTTATGAAAAATTAAATGAGAAAAGCAAAGAAGTGATACAAGTTTATTTCTTTGAGCAATTAGATCAAAAAGAAGCTTCTGAAAAGTTAGGAATTACTCAAGGTGCCTTTTCTAAAAGACTATCTAAAGCGCTTGAACAAATGAAAAATATATTGGGAAAAGATTTCCTTTTTGATTAATGGAATATATTTTTTGATTTCTCGTATTATATAGATATGTTCCACAAAAACCTCTAAGACATTATAATTGCGTCTAGAGGTTTTATTATTTAAATAAGTTCCTTTATTGGTGGGGATAAAAAATCAAAGGGAGATAAGAGAAGTGTCTGAAAACAACTCAAATGACATGATTTACAACTGGCGCAATGAATTACGTTCACATAATGATGGTGTTCTTATTGTTGCAAATAGTCAAGCTCAAAAATACAAAAATCAAGGTTTCGATAAGTCCGAAGTTGTAGAATTGCTCGCAGCTGATAATTTTGATTTAGACGTTGCTAATAGAATCGCTTCAAAGTTATTTGATTCTGCTGAAAAAGTAGAACAAAACACTGCTGTTGAAGTTGCTGTAGTTCCAACTAGATATTCTGACTGTGCTCCTGTTATTGAAAGATCATTAACTAAATTGTCTGCAAAGGAATTCGTCAAGAGACTTTGTGGTGGTCCTCATTCAATTGTAAAAACTGATGAAAAGGGATTAGGATTCTGGTTAAGAATTACTCAAGCTGCTAAAGATAGTACTTCTGGGAAGAATCATTTACACGCATCATTAAGACCTTACATCGAAGAAACACTTCTCAACAATGTTCTTTTAGCACAATCCCAAGAAGCACAAATCAAGACTGCTTCAAAAACCAAATTTGTTGTATCTATGAAGAAGGGAACTGCTGAAGTTGATTTATCAAATGCAACTTCATCAAGCGACAAATTTATTGCTGGAAATTATGTTGATTTTGGGCTTGCTGATGAATTTATGGTGAAGGCCGCTGATACAGTTTCGCCATATCAGAGATTGAAAAGAGCTCTCAAAGACTAACTCACACTCTAAACTATTGAACAAGCCGCTTTTAAGCGGCTTGTTTGTTTTGTATAACTAAAGAAATGGAATCAAAAAAAGAAACTGTAGATGCACTCATTGTTCCTGATGAAGGACCAAAGAAAGCATCTAAAATGTTCAGGGATTTGAAAGAAGGGGACAAACCATTAGCGCCTCTTCCCCCTGATAATATGAGTGATATATCTTATCCTCAATTTATGGAACCAAGATGCGCAATTTGTACTTCACCTTTCAGAGATTTGGTAGAACACGTATATCTTGATTCTGGACGTAAAAATCAATCAGTAATTAGATTCTTCCTACAGTATTTTGATGCACAGATGAACTGGATGCAGATTAATACTCACATGGAACAACACTGTGATTTCAAAAAAATCTCAACTTCAGGTCTTAAAAATTATGAGCAAAGGGAAGAACTTATTGCTCCTTGGATTTTTCGTGAACATCATCTTGCCTTGACTGCATTACTTGTAGAACTTGATGATGTAAGAGGAATTGACTGCTCTAAAAACAATGATATGAANCTNAAAAGAGCAGCNATGGTAGANAAGTTAATTTCTAAAATCTTACATCTTAAAGAAGTAAGAGATAATCAAGGTATTTATAATATCAACATTTTCGAAATTCTTGCTAAATTGCACGAAAAGATGGATTCTGAAAATGATAAAAGAATTATTAGAGAAGAAATTGTTGCTTTAAGAGAAAAGATCCAACAAGATAATTAATGAGAAAACAAACACAAGTTCCTAAATCTCCAACAGAATTAAGAAACCAATTACTTCAACAAGCCAATACAGTAACAGAATTATTTAAGGGTACTGAATATGCAGATGATTTTGTTGACGAAATTGCTCCTGCCACAAGATCAGAAGTCGCTCCTCCATTAAAGCCACCTAAAGACAGATTTAATCCTGATCAAATTGTAGATATTATTACATTTATCGAACATCCCTATTTTTGTAATCTAAGACCTTATCCTTGGCAAAAACTTATATTAAAGTGTTTTTATATGGGACAAGAAGGCAATACTAATCTTGTAATCAATGAATCTGATAATCAAGAAGATTGCAAGGGGTGTGTTTGGGATTATGTTCAAAAGAATGAGAATGAATTTTTAAAATCTCGTTCAGAAAGTAAGCAATTTAAAACAATTTTTAATGTTGTTAATTCTCCTTGTTTGCAATGTAAGCGTCTTGATAATAATGTTAGAGAAGAAAGATATAAATATGCCAAAGACGAAGCTACAAACCCTGATGCAGAAAGACAAGTAGAAGTATTAGAAGCAAGACCAATTATTGATGGTTTTCAAAGTGAGTTTGATTTACTTTATTCTGAAGAATTTGATCCAAAATTGAGAATGCAAGTTCAAGAGAAATGCACTAAAAGATATAAATTTGAAGAATTAGTTTTAGTACTTGGCAGACGTTCAGGAAAATCATTCCTAGTGTCTGCTATGGCTCTTTATGAATTATATAGATTGATTTCTATGGGACATCCTCAAGCAAGATATGGTTTGATGGAATTTGATGAAGTTGTTATTCTCAACGTTGCTCGTAATGAAGAACAGGCTAAAAAAGCAATCTTCTCAAAAATCAAGCAAACAGTTTTAGCTTCTCCATTTTTTGCACCTTATATTGGCAAAGATACAGAGCTTGAAATGAGATTCTACACTGAACACGACCGGGAAGAGAATGTAAGAAGAAAAGAGCAAAATATCAATCTTTTTGCGGGTTCTTTAGTATTACGATGTGGTTCTAGTAATGCTTCAGGTCTCGTTGGTTTAACTTGTTGGACAATTATTATGGACGAAGTTGCAGCAATGGCAGGAGACAATCCTGAATCTGGTGTTGACTATGCTCTTTATGATGATTTGAAGCCATCTCTTGCTACATTTGGTAAAGACGGAAAGATGATGCTTCTTTCCAACCCCAAAGGTCCTCTTGGGTTACTTTATGATTTGCACGAGAATAGACAAGAAGATCCTACTACACTTGTTATGAGACTACCAACTTGGCTTACTAATCCAAACATTGATAAAGAATGGTTAGACGGTCAAAAGAAAAAAGATCCTCAAGAATTTCAAATGCAATATGGTGCAGAGTTTGGTGCATCATCATCTGACCCAATGTTCAATGTTGAAGATGTTGACAGAATGTTCTCTTCAATGTCTATGGTGAAAAGAAAAGAACAAGCAGAAGGACATTTTGAATATTTTTGTCATTTAGATCCTGCAAGAACTTCAGATTATTACGCCCTTGTTATTGCTCATACAGAAAATATGTATGGTCAAATTGGTCCTGATTTTCAGCCATTAAAAAGAGTTGTTATTGATCACATTCATTTTTGGAATCCAAGAACAAAAAATCAACCCGTTAAAGAAAAAGATGTTGAAGATTATGTAATTGAATTGCATAGAAAGTTTAAATTTAAACAAGTAAGCATTGATCAATGGAATTCTCAATCCTCTCTTATAACTTTACAATCACGAAGAATTCCTATCGTAGAACGTCAATTCAATAAAGAATATAAAGAGAAAATTTATACCGAACTTTCTCAACTAGTTCGAGATGACCGAATTGATATTTATGATTTATCTGGTGGTGAATATCGAGATTTAGATCACAGATTGATATCTTTGAATGAGATTCAAGAAGCTAAAATTCAGTTTTTGTTTTTACAAAAGAAGTGGAAAGGTAAAAGATATTACATTGAAGCTCTATCAGGTTACAAAGACGATATTTGTGATGCTGTAGCTGCTGTTGCTTACGAATGTCTTACTTCAAAAATTATGATTAGATTACCAAGATCAAAAATGGTCAATCTAAATAGGCGATAAAGGTTATTTTTTTAAATAATAAGAACAAATCATTATGTCTAACAATATCAGAACAGCTCAATTTGGTGGTGTAGGCGGCGGGGGAAATGGCTCTGCTTTTCAGCCTGGTGGTAGCCCTTTAGGTCGTGGTGGATCTAATAGGG
>B570J14230_10000580_pt1 | contig 14824 bp, 11 predicted proteins | sample LakMenepilimnion_3_FD_14230 | JGI IMG/M metagenome (IMG submission 14230) | reverse complement strand
GCTGAAAACTTCTTTACTCTTGCCTTGCTATAACGATAATTTTCAACGCCAACCTACTTAGTTCCCTCCCCTTTATAAGGGGAGGGTTAGGGAGGGGTAAAACATTTGATACAGGAATCATGACTTTTCAGGTATTGGGATTTATGAAGAAACTTGTTGAGGGATTGCAGTTTGTAACTATTTTGTACAACTCTCCAGCATATTCCTTTAAACTAAATTTCCATAGGAATATAAAAACATTGAAAATGGAGACAAAAATCAATGCCTACAGTGAATTTATGTTGCCATGAATTTGTGGTGGCTGTTTCCTCAATCGCTTGTATTGTCGGTCTATGGTTATTAAAGGATGATAATCAAGCCATAGATGATTTTCAAGAAACAGAACAAAGTCTCTTAAGAATGAGCTTTGCTTACTGGTTAGTTTATTGCGTCGCTTTTGGGACGGAAAAGGTATTTTTATTTGACTGGGACGCTGTAATGATGACTTTAAGAATTACTACAGCTTTGTCATATTTCTTAACATTTTCTTGTATTTTGAGTTTACCGTTACATAAGTTTGCAGTTCATAAAATTGAAGAATAATCAAAAGTCAAGGTTAGAACTGAACTTAGCTCCAACCTTGCTATTTGTAAATTCATAATTTAGGCAATTCTCATAGCAATAGCGATCGCACCTTCGAGTTCATCCTGTAGTAAAGTTGTGAGGATAAACACCTCCTGCACCGTCTTACCTTGACGAGCAATGATTTTATAGCCACCACGAATAGGTACAGACACCCGCAACTGCATTTTTGGTGCATGACCCTTAGCTCTACCAATCACCGCAGGTGTCACAGTTCCAATCCCATGCTGTTGACACAAACGTTCTAAAATGGGAATTAGACCAGGAATATGGGTAGAGTGATTCCAAACAAGTCTACCATCAGTAGGTTTTGACATAATTAGGCTGCTTCCAGGGGAGCCATTGTCAACCCAGCCCGACGAAGTTGTTGGTGGTATAATTCTGCTGGTTCTTGGGGACCGGTCCAAACAATCGCTTGTCCTTCATAGTGTACCTGATTAGTGAGATCCCAAGCGCGATCGCCCGACATCCCCGGAATATACTTCATCAAACACTCAGCCACGTGCTGGAAAGTATTGAAATCATCATTCAACACAATCACCTTATAATTAGGATAGGTTTTCCGAGTCACTTGATTAACCCGGTCAGGTGTCACAGTTGGTGCTGAAGCCATACTGTACACATCTGCAATTCTTGTCACCATAGAAAAATCAGCCAAAAACGACATTGTAAAAACTGACATTACAAATAACCAGTTTAATCCATTGCTGGCTGAGTGAGAAAGTAGGGGCGCAGGGCCTGCGCCCAATTTACTACCGCCAATCATCCCAACTTTCATTAAAAATAGAAGTATCAGGAAAAGCCGTAGGATTCCCATTCGCCTCCAACAACTTTCTTAACATTTGTAATTTTGGTTCTTGTTGAGGTAAATCATCAACCAATTGATATGGTGCGATTCCTTCTTTTAGTGCAAAACTCGCCACAGTTCCCGCAGCCGCACCGGAAGACCATTCAAAAGAATGAACCCGATAAGCCGCCGCCGCAATATGACTAGTAGCAATACTTTTTCCCCCTACCAATAAATTATCAATTTTTTGGGGAATCATTGCCCGCAAAGCAATTTGAAAAGGATAAGCAAGTCCTGCACCCCGCCTTTCTCCAGCACGTTCCTGATTACCAGGTGCTTCCACCGGACTTTTTGCCATACAAGGATGAAAATCTATGGCATAATGACCAATACCCACAGCATCAGGGTAAATTGTCGAACGACTCCGGCGAATAACTTTTTCTGGAGGAATTTCCCCACTAATTACAGATGTCGCCTCCAAACCAGCCACAGTTGCTTTTAGATTGCCATACATATTTGCCGGCAAAGTTTTCCGATAATATTCATCATTATAATTACGCCGAGAAATATCAACTTCCCAAATACCAAAACCTTCCGGTTGTCCCCAACTTGGACGACCAATAATCCGTCTTCCTTCCCGCATATAAGGGTATTTAGATAAACCATGAACCGTCCCCATAGGCGAATCTAAACCTGTTAAGAAACGGATATTTGTTTGCGGTTTTTTCACACCATTACCCAACTGAGAATCTGTAGTTCCCCCATACAACCAATAAAAATAGGAAAATGCTTTTTCTTCAGCTTTACGCAAAGTTTCTGTGCGTAGTCCACCTTGCCAACCTCCAGATTTTAACTGTCCAGAATTTTCTAATTGTTGCCGAGAATAAATAAGATTATCCGCCGCCGTTCCTGGACGGTAATCATTTCCCCAAGTCCAGTTTTGCATAGAAATATCCCCCGGTGTTGATGAAGTAAATTTCACACCATTGAATGTAGTTGCTTGGCCTTTTTGCGGACTCCAAATTCGGCGATAGGTAAATACTAAATCAAAGTTTGCTAATCGTTTTAATTCATAACTAAAATATGGTGAATATTGTAAATAGAATGGCGGCATTATTTGGGTCTGGTGATCTTTTGTAGCCTCCATTGCAAAGGTATAAGTGAAACCTTGAGGACAATAAGGATAATTTGTCGTGCTAGAAGATGAAGGTTCAAGATAGGAACGGGCATCAATTCCTAGACGATAAGGGACATCTGCTAAAGCAATAATTTCCCCAGTTTCACTTGTATCTACAACGTACCATTTTCCAGGATTATTTTGAGATGTTTTAGGCAGAAAACGAATAATAGTTTTACTCAATTGTGATGAGTTTTGATAACTATAAGCATCTTCAATGGTTTGAGATAAAGTATTAGTATTTAGAGGTGGTTGATTTTTTGCTGGTTGATGTTGAATTGCTATGGCATTATTGATGATTTTGCCATCTTTGCTAATTCCTAAATCTTTAATTACTGTATTGGGAAACCATTGTAATTTTCCTCTACCTTTTTTTTCAGCATCTTTGAGCATTTGTGTCATGATCTTGTGAGCATCACGAGGCAGAAAACAGGAGTCACTTACCCAACAATCACCAGGGTTAAGTTTGCCATATTTCCGTTCAATGCGGTTTCTTAATTCTGAATAACCGCGAGAATAGAATTGTTTAGCTCGTTGAGTTGGTCTTTCGTCTAATGCAGATGTCCCTTGGGAGGAGATTTGTCCCCCCAACCAGTCAGTTATTTCTGTTAAACAAACTGTGCGTCCTGCGAGTAACCCTTCGTAAGCTGTAGCAACTCCAGAGAGTCCACCACCCACAATGAGAAGCTCACAGTTGACGGTCTTATCCGGGGTACGTAGAGGGGTAGCGGTCACGGGATATAGCGTGATTAAGGTGGTAAATAGGCTAAAGCTGATGAATGATTGCAAGCCTTTTTTGTATCTACGTCTCATGGTTTTTGCACTCTATACACTACTACGTCAAATTGTAGACGGTAGCGCCGGGGAAAGGTTCTTTGCAAGGTTTGGTGGGGTGAGAGGCATTTACAATCATGTGATATTTAAATAATTTAGATTATATAGGTATTGTTATGTAAGCTGGTTTGATTGTATTATACGTTAACAGGCTAGTTAGTGAGATTTGCCAAAATCAGGAAATCTCAATTGATTAATTTGTAATTTTTTTAACTAAAGGCTTGATTATATATGGGTATCAACGATATTTCAGAGACTATAAAAATATAGTAAGTAGTGAGACAGAATTAATTACACAATTTCATTGCGTAAGCGTTGCGTGGCGTTAGCCATATGGAACGAAGTGAAATGAAGCAATTCCAAGGGTTGTGATTGCTTCCCTAAAATAAATTACCCAATTTTGTGGGATGGGCATCCTGCCTGTCCTTGATGATTAGCAGTCAAGACTTGTACTGAGCTTGCGATGCCCTGAGCCTGTCGAAGGGTCGAAGTATGCCCGCGCCACAAGAAATTTTTGGGTATTTTTTTAATTGGAAGTCCTTAAGGAACGCAAATTTAATAACCTGCAATTCTGATGTAACCTGGAATGGTGCGTTACGCTGTCGCTAACACACCCTACTTTTGCACCTTATTTAATTCACATTCCTAAGATATCTTTTAAGGTTAGCTTGAAAAAAAGCTAACCAACACGACTTCAGCCCGTAACACTAGCAATGACTTTACCAATATCTTGGGGAGTTGCACCAGTAGCTAACATCGCACGTATCAATAACTCCATTGAAACAGAAGCATCTCCATTTTCAGCATTAGCAATTCTAGGTTGGCTAGAATGAAGTCTAGCTGCTAAATCAGCTTGAGTCATTGAATTTTGTCTTCGTTCTTTCAAACTGCGACTGAGAGCTAATTTAATTTCTACTAACGCTGCTTCCTCTGGGGTTAATTCCAAAAATTCTGCGACTGTTCCAACTTTCCAACCTTTAGCTTCTAGACGTTCTCTCTTTGATTTATCCATAAAATATAATCCTCTCAATCTCTGTCATATTTACCTAACCGTTTCTTACAGATATCAATCACACTATCTGGTGTTTCTTTGGAACTTTTGTTGAATACTTCCACAATTAATATCGCATCATCATCAATTCTGTAAATGATTCTCCAATTCTTATTTGCATCTCTCACCCTTAACTCGTGACAGTGTGTTCCAATACTTGGCATTTGCCGAGAATGAGGCATTTCGAGATTTTCACCTTGCTGTAAACGCCTCAGTAATACACCAACCTCTATTCGTGCTGCTTCAGTAAATGGCGGAGTTTTAACTTCCCCATGTAGCCAAACTAGAGGTTTATCAGGTTGCTCCATATTTTCATTATATCAAATCTGATATATTTTCGCACATAAATTGAAAAATACAAAACTTTAATAGCTTTTAATGTTCCATACTTCCATTCTAAAATGGGGGATATCTCTCTAGATAATCTGCTAATATCGAACAGCTACCCTAACATCCAGTCACGCTCCTGCAAAAACTAACCACCGGATAGGGAAAATAGTGATGAAGAACAAAAACCCCTTATACTCAAATCTAGCTTTAAAAAGCGCCATTTTTTTGTCACCCTTGCTGCTATCAACGGCTTTTATCAGTGGGTATCTTGTACCATCTGCTACAGCTCAGGTACTATCAAATCAGGAACGGGAAGAATTAGCACGACTGCGACAAGAAACCCGCACTCAAAAACAAGTCCAATCTGATTTTGAACGAGCTTTTACTCGCACGAATACCTTACTCAATATCTGGTTGACTATTTTAAGTTTATTTCCTGTGGCTTTAATTGCCATATTATGGTTTTTTCGTCGAGCCGTAATTCGGGAAATTGGAGAAAGAGCAATGCAGCAGATTCAAGGAATTGAAAATTTGCAAACTCAATTAACTACAGTTCAAGCAGAAGCAAAACAACTGATTCAAAAATCTAAAAACACTACTCAAGAATTAGCACAGGAAGTTAATGCTCTTAAACAAAAAATTCAAGGTGAAGAAGAAAATTTATCTATTCTTTTATCTGATTTACCCAAGTCAAAACAAGAGTTTTTAACAGCTTTGGAAATTGAAGTTAAATCTGCTCAAGAGAATATCAGTAATTTAGAGTTTAGATTAAATACTCAACTAGAACAATTAACTTTATCTGCTCAACAGCAAAAAATTACAATTGACAATATCAAAAAATTAGAATTTGAGTTATTTTCTCAATTTACCCAACTCAAATCAGAAGTAGAAAATCAAAAAGATATTGCTATTAGTGATATTGAAAAATCTCGCGCTGGTTTAATATCTCAATTTCAAGGGTTAGAGTCAGAAACTCAACAAGAGAAATTTCATATTGTTGAGAACTTAGCAAAACTACAATCAGAATTTAATAATGAATTATCTCAATTTGAATTAGATGTTAAAACTCAAAAAGATATAGTTCTAGGTAATATCGAAACCCTTAATAATATATTTAAATCAGACATTACTGAATTAAAAACTGATATCCAAGTTCAAAAATATCAATTGCCTGAAGATTTAGCTGTATTACAAAGCGAATTTTCTCACCAACTAAGAGAATTACAAAATACAGCTATTCAACGACAACAGCAAATAATTGAGAATCTAGAAAAATCTGGAGGAGAATTCACATCTCAGTTTTCAGATTTACAAAATGATGTGCAAAAACAGCAAGTTACTGTTCTAGAAAATCTGCAAAACTTAGAAATTGAATTTTCTCACCAACTAAGAGAATTACAAAATACAGCTATTCAACGACAACAGCAANTAATTGAGAATCTNGAAAAATCTGGAGGAGAATTTACATCTCAGTTTTCAGATTTACAAAATGATGTGCAAAAACAGCAAGTTACTGTTCTAGAAAATCTGCAAAACTTAGAAATTGAATNTTCTCANCAACGTAAGGAGATAATTCTCAAAGAATTAGCAGAAATTACACCTACAATATTACCAGCAATAGAACAAAAATCAGAATCATTACAACCAGAAATTTCTATTGATGATTATATCAAACAAGCAGAAGTGCTATTTTTAGAAAAACGCCATGAAGATGCTTTAGCTATTTATGAACAACTCATTAAAATTCAACCAGAAAATCCAGAAAATTGGTTAAAACGGGGGATAATTCTCAATAGATTAAAACGCTACAAAGATGCTATAGCCTCCTATAATCAAGCTATCAAAATTAATCCTGAATATCATCAAGCTTGGTGTGATATTGGTGTGGCTTGTGGAAATTTAGGAAAACATCAAGAGGCATTTAACTGTTTTGATAAAGCTACTAAAATCAAACCTGATGATGGGGTTGCTTGGGTAAATCGTGGTTTATCTTTGCTAGAATTAGAACGTTGTGAAGATGCAGTTGCTTCTTTTGATAAAGCTTTAGAATTTCAACCCAACTCTCCCAAAATTTGGGATAAACGGGGTTACACATTGGTAATGTTGGGAGAAGATGATCAAGCAATTATCAGTTTTGATAAAGCACTAGAAATCAAACCTGATTATTCTAGTGCTTATTACAACAAAGCTGCCTGTTATGCACTACAAAGAAAAATTGAATTAGCTTTAGAAAATCTGCAAAAAGCTATTGAATTTAATCCCAGTTATCGAGAAGATGCTGTAAATGATATTGACTTTGATGAGATTAAAAATGATCCAGGTTTCCAAACATTAATTAAGAGTTGATGTGAGGAAACCCTCCAAAACTTGCCCTCAAGGGTTTTTAGCCTATTTTCTTATCATTAATAACATTGCCAGGTTGAATATCACTTTTTCGTCAATTTGTCAATAGGAAATTTTTGCGATCGCTCAAATTAGATCATTTCTGAGCAAATTCATGGCTAAAATTGTTGAAGGAATAGCTGTTGAATATCACTTTTTCGTCAATTTGTCAATAGGAAATTTTTGCGATCGCTCAAATTAGATTATTTCTGAGCAAATTCATGGCTAAAATTGTTTAAGGAATAGCTATTAATTTTGTAAAGTTTTGTATTAGCCTGGAAAAATGATTTCTGAACCTGCTGTCAATCAAGGTTTTGAGACTAACCTCTTCTGAAAGATCCAAAATTGACAATAGTAAACCAATTATGAAATTCTCTGAAATTATAGCAAATCGCTGAAAGTATAGCAACCTCGTTGATAAATAGAAAAGATTCTCAACTAATTATTAAGGAAATATAAAGGCAAATTGCTAAAAGTTATAAATATCAAAAGTATTATTGATTTTCTATAATTTAAACTAATCATACAGCCATTATGAATGATATATCTGATAAATAAGTAATTGGACAAAAATATTTACAGTCATTGCGAGTGAAGGGAAGCAATCACAACCCTTGCGATTGCTTGATTTCACTTCGTTCCATTTGCAATGACATTGTGTAATTAATTCTGTCCCATTACTTAGCATCTAGGATAAAACTAAGAGTAAGTAGGTGAACACAATAAAACCAAACTGTGTAAAGAAACGTAAAATCGCCCAAACCCTCTTCACTCTTGCCTATTGCCTCTTGCCTTTTGCCTTGCCATAACGACAATTTTCAACGCCAACCTACTTATATTATTAGATTATTCATAGAGTTTGACTTTTAAGGCTTTATCTGGATAATCACTAAATACACCATCTACACCCAATTTAAAAAATGATTGATATTCCTGTTCAGGATTTCCTTGACAGTCTAAGGGTAAGAAAAAATCCTCATTTCTAAAAGTCCAAGCGTGAACTTGTAAATTAGCTGCATGAGCATCTATAATTAAAGGTGTTGGTGATAGTAATTGACCATGATTATCTCTGGGAATTAATAAGTTTTTATTTACACCTATTGCTTGGGCATATTTGGCAATTTCTTTTAACCCTTTTTGATTTAATAAATCTGCATAATTTCGGGGATTATTATTAATCGCAAAATCGTAAGGTTGACCAGTATCATTAATGAGTTGGACTAATGGTAAATCTGTTTTTCGAGACAATTCTTTGAGGTTACTAACTTCAAAGGATTGAATAAATATGGGTAAATTAACTGTTTGTAAGCTTAATAATAAAGTGTCTGCTAATGGTAAACCAATTGATTGAAAATAACTGGGATGTTTTGTTTCAGGATAAATGCCGATATTACGGCCAATTGCTTGACTTTTATGCTGGGCTAAATCAATGATTTCTGTAAAAGTGGGAATAGGAAATATTCCTTCATAAACTAGATTTTGCGGGCGTAATTGGGGAATACGTTCTTTAGCTGTTAAGGTTTTAATTTCTGCTATGGTTAAGTCTTCTGTAAACCAACCTGTTTTAATTTCATTATCAATAATTTTCGTGGTTTTTAAATGAGCAAATTCGGGATGATTAGCAATATCAGTAGTTGCGGATATTTCATTTTCATGACGGGCAATTAAAACACCATCTTTAGTAATAACTAAATCGGGTTCAATATAATCAGCACCTAAATCAATTGCTAATTCATAACTAGCTAAAGTATGTTCAAGACGGTAGCCACTTGCACCACGATGAGCGATAATAATGGGGGGTTTGTTTATGAAAGTTTGAGTCATGATGACTGTTGACTGTTGACTGTTGACTGTTGACTGTTCGCTGTTGACTGTTCGCTGTTGACTGTTGACTGTTGACTGTTGACTGTTCCCTGACCACACAAGTAAATTCACAGAATCAAACCGGATTCCTATAATTAAATTCCCACTGTTATTATTTTTTTGTTATGAAACTGATGATGTCAAATCAGCCGGAAGTAAAACGTATAGAAGAATTACGCCGCTTATTGCAACAAGCTAGTTATGCCTATTATGTTTTAGATGCGCCAGTTATGGAAGATACGGTTTATGATCGGCTGTATCGAGAGTTGCAAGAATTAGAAACACAAAATCCCGAATTAATTACTCCTGATAGTCCAACTCAGCGTGTTGGCGATCGCCCTGCCACCCATTTTACTTCAGTTCGTCACAATATTCCCCTATATAGCCTGGAAAATGCCTTCAATATTGAAGAATTGCAAAGTTGGGATCAACGGTGGCGGCGATACTCACCTACTCAGTATAATACCGGAGAAGTAGAATATGTATCTGAGTTAAAAATTGATGGTGCAGCTTTGGCTTTGACTTACGAAAATGGCTTCTTAGTCAGGGGGACAACGCGAGGAGATGGGGTAATGGGTGAGGATATTACCCAAAATGTCAGGACTATTCGCTCAATTCCCCTCCGTTTGAATTTTGACGGGTTAGAAAATATTGCTAAGGTGGAAGTCCGAGGAGAAGCATTCTTACCTTTACAGGTATTTAAGGAAATTAATGAGAAGAGACAAAAGGCTGGAGAACAGTTATTTGCTAATCCGCGTAATGCTGTGGCGGGTACGCTCAGACAATTAGATTCACGGATTGTAGCACAGCGACAGTTAGATTTCTTTGCTTATACTCTGCATATTACAGGCTTGGATGATTCTAGTATTGCGAATACTCAATGGGAAGCTTTGGAATTGTTGCAAAAAATGGGTTTTCGAGTGGATACCAATCATAAACTCTGCCATTCTATCGCTGAAGTTGCTGAATATTACCAATATTGGGATACAGAACGGCTGAATTCTCCCTATATGACGGATGGTGTTGTCGTTAAATTAAATATGTTTAGACTCCAAGAACAATTGGGGTTTACACAGAAGTTTCCCCGCTGGGCTATAGCCTTAAAATATCCGGCGGAAGAAGCCCCAACCCGTGTAGTAAAAATTACCGTTAACGTTGGTAGAACTGGGGCATTAACTCCTTTAGCGGAAATGTTGCCAGTACAATTAGCGGGAACAACTGTTTCCCGCGCTACCTTACATAATAGCGATCGCATTGAGCAATTAGATATCCGTATTGGCGACACCGTGATTGTTCGCAAAGCCGGCGAAATCATTCCCGAAGTTGTCCGGGTCATCAAAGAACTACGTCCCGCTGATACTCAACCTTTCATTATGCCTTCCCATTGTCCCGTCTGTGGTCAACAGGTGGTGAGAGAAACGGGCGAAGCTGTTACTAGATGTGTAAATGCTTCCTGTGCGGCGATTCTTAAAGGTGAGGTTGAACATTGGGTCAGTCGTGACGCTTTAGATATTAAAGGTGTGGGAGAAAAGTTGGTGTATCAACTCGTAGACAAGGGTTTAATACATTCCATTGCTGATTTATATGAATTGACAACAGATAAATTATCTGCGTTAGAACGCATGGGACAAAAATCGGCAGAAAAATTGGTGAAGGCGATCGCACAATCAAAAACCCAACCCTGGTCTAGAGTATTATATGGTTTAGGCATCCGTCACGTTGGCAGCGTCAACGCCCAATTACTCACCGAGAAGTTTACCACCGTCGCCGAGTTAACAGCCGCCAGACAATCAGATATTGCAGGCGTTTATGGTATCGGTGCAGAAATCGCCCAATCAGTCTATCAATGGTTTCGCACCCCAGCCAATCAAACCTTAATCTCCCGTATCCAGACCATTGGTTTACAATTAGCCAACAGCACCCAAACCAAAGTAGCAGCAGAAATTAATCAAAATTTTGCTGGGAAAACCTTTGTCGTCACCGGCACATTACCAACCTTAAAACGGGATGAAGCCAAAGCCCTAATTCAAAAAGCAGGTGGTAAAATTACTGATTCAGTTAGCAAAAAAACAGACTTTTTAGTTGTGGGTGCAGATGCCGGTTCTAAGCTAGAAAAAGCCCAGAATTTAGGAATTAGCCAATTGACAGAGGCACAGTTATTAACAATGCTGGCAGAATAGTTACAGCAGGAGTCAGGGTGTAGGGGCGCAGGGTCTGCGCCCAGTCAGGAGTCAGGAGTAAAAACCTGTTGTGGACGGAGTTTCATGATAAATACCTTGACCGTTGCTACACATATGCACATAAATTGTTAAATTCTGTTACAATTTTGGTAGTGAATTTCAACTAAAATTTGTGGGAGCGAGAAATCATGAATTCCGTTTTTAGTAAAACACTTGCTATTGCTGTAGCTGCAACCACCCTTTTCGTCAGTGTTCCTGCTTTTGCAGAACACAACCAGAGTGCGCCCATAAGCGAGAAAGCTGATACTAATAAAACCACTGTAGGCACAATTATTGATGTTGCCAGTGGTAACAGTTCTTTTAAAACCCTGGTAACAGCTATTAAAGCAGCAGGTTTAGTAGAAACCCTATCTGGTCAAGGACCATTTACCGTATTTGCACCCACAGACGCAGCCTTTGCTGCCTTACCAAAAGGAACTTTAGCAAAACTTTTGAAGCCAGAAAACAAAGGAACTTTAGTCAAAATTCTGACCTATCATGTAGTTTCGGGTGCAGTTTACGCTAAAGATATCAAACCTGGTGCTGTCAAAACAGTTGAAGGTCAACCAGTAACTATAAAAGCTAAAAAAGGCGTAGTGTATGTAGGTAACGCTAAAGTTACTAAAGCAGACGTTAAAGCTAGTAATGGCGTAATTCATGTGATTAATAAAGTGCTACTTCCTCCTAATGTGAAGTTGTAGAATTTTTGGCGTTGCTGATTATAGGGTATGAATTTTAGTCTCACGCAAAGGCGCAAAGACGCAAAGGTAAGATTTTTAAAGGTTCAATTTGGAAATTTCATACCTCGATTCAACAACGCCGAATTTTTCAGATCAGGCGAAATGCTGCTTGGATAATTACCCTGATAAATTGTTTCTTTTATTGCCTGATATTATAGCGATCGCATCAAATCATAGCACATATAGGTGATCAATCAATGCGATCGCTAATTATTTGGGCGTTGCTGATTAAGGGTATGAATTTTAGTCTCACGCAAAGGCGCAAAGACGCAAAGGTAAGATTTTTAAAGGTTCAATTTGGAAATTTCATACCTCGATTCAACAACGCCGAATTTTTCAGATCAGGCGAAATGCTGCTTGGATAATTACCCTGATAAATTGTTTCTTTTATTGCCTGATATTATAGCGATCGCATCGAATCATAGCACATATAGGTGATCAATCAATGCGATCGCTAATTATTTGGGCGTTGCTGATTAAGGGTATGAATTTTAGTCTCACGCAAAGGCGCACTGAGGTTTGAGTTTTAAAGGTTCAATTTGGGAATTTGATACCCTTAATATCAACACAAAACCGTTAAAATAGTACCAAATCAGAAAAACTGTAAAATTTGGATATGACCACAGCCACACCCGTAAAAACTGAATATGAAGCGATTATTGGCTTAGAAACCCATTGTCAACTCAGTACCAATACCAAGATTTTCTCCAACAGTTCCACAGCCTTTGGTGCTGACCCCAATACTAACATTGATCCTGTATGTATGGGTTTACCAGGGGTTTTACCCGTACTTAACGCCAAAGTTCTCGAATACGCCGTGAAAACGGGTTTGGCGTTAAATTGTCAAATCGCTCGGTATAGTAAATTTGACCGCAAACAATATTTTTATCCTGATTTACCCAAAAATTACCAAATTTCTCAATATGATTTACCCATAGCCGAACATGGTTGGATAGAAATTGAATTGGTAGATGATGCAGGAAACCCCAGTCGCAAACGCATTGGTATTACCCGTTTACACATGGAAGAGGATGCAGGGAAACTCGTCCACGCTGGGAGTGAAAGACTTTCCGGTTCTACCTATTCTCTCGTAGATTATAACCGCGCGGGGATTCCCTTGGTAGAAATTGTTTCTGAACCAGATTTACGGACAGGACAAGAAGCGGCGGAATATGCCCAAGAACTACGGCGGATTGTCCGCTATCTTGGTGTCAGTGATGGGAATATGCAAGAAGGATCTCTGCGTTGTGATGTGAATATTTCTGTGCGTCCGGTGGGACGAGAGAAATTTGGGACTAAGGTGGAAATTAAGAATATGAACTCCTTCAGTGCGATTCAAAAAGCGATTGATTATGAAATTGAACGCCAAATCGCCGCCATTGAATCAGGAGAAAAGATTATTCAAGAAACTCGGCTTTGGGAAGAAGGTTCGCAACGTACCAGTAGTATGCGAGTGAAAGAAGGTTCTAGTGATTATCGTTATTTTCCTGAACCTGATTTAGCACCCATTGAAGTCACCCAAACAGAATTAGACTCCTGGTTAAGTGAATTACCCCAACTACCTGCAAGCAAACGCCATTATTATGAAAATGAGTTGGGACTTTCGGCTTATGATGCGCGAGTCCTAACTGAGGATAAACCAGTTGCGGACTATTTTGAAAGTGCAATATCTAAAGGTGCAAATCCCAAATCTGCGGCTAACTGGATTACTCAAGATATCGCTGGGTACTTAAACAAACAAAAACTCACCATTTCCGAAATTAAACTGACTGCTGTTAACCTAGCTGATGTGATTACCCGCATTGAAAATGGGAAAATCAGCAACGCTCAAGCTAAGGAAAAACTCACAGATTTACTCAATGGTGTTTCCCCAGAAGAAGCCTTTGCAGGTCAAGAACTGATTTCAGATCGTACCATTCTTGAACCGATCATTGATGAAATCATCGCCGCTAATGCTCAACAAGTCGAAAAATACCGCAAAGGTAACACCAACCTCAAAGGCTTTTTCGTGGGACAAGTCCTGAAAAAAACCGATAAACGCGCAGAACCCAAACTCACCAATCAATTGGTAGAAGAGAAACTCAATGCACCAATGTAGGGCTATACCCCTCACCCCGACAATGGTATAATGTGATAATAAGACGCAACTTGATTATTGGGAGAGCTAGTTTTTATTGGCTCTCTTTCTTTATATAACTGAAAAAAATCTTCTCTTCCTTCTTCCCTCCGTGTTCTCTGTGCCTCTGTGGTTCGTTAAAATACTTCAACCACAAATTGCCCAAAGAGCGTAAAGGAAAAAAAACAGAATTACGCATTAACAGAAAATAAAAAATAGGGGGTTTGACCCCTTGGTGCTAGAATCATATAACGTGCTAAGTAGATGCACCCTGATGATTTTAGAGAGCTATCCAAGTGGCTCTCTTTTATTTGTTTTAGGTTTAATTTTCGTGATTAGAAAAAGATTGTCATCAACAGATAAACTCACTTATAGACATAAATACTGGACGCTGATATCAAACCAGAGGCGGAAAGTAATTGAGCAGCAAACGCGATATAGATAATTGTGAGTAAAATTATGGCAGATTGGCAAATCATTACTGGTGGTGTAACAGCAGCGCGGGGGTATAAAGCAGCGGGAATTACAGCGGGACTAAAAGCTTCGGGATTACCGGATTTAGCCTTAATTGTATCAGATGTGGAAGCGATCGCCGCAGGTGTATTCACCACTAGCCAAGTTAAAGCAGCCTGTGTAGATTACTGTCGTCAGGTATTACAAGGGAAACATAGCGCTAGAGCCATCCTTTGTAATGCAGGACAAGC
>B570J14230_10000579_pt1 | contig 14830 bp, 14 predicted proteins | sample LakMenepilimnion_3_FD_14230 | JGI IMG/M metagenome (IMG submission 14230) | reverse complement strand
AGGCTGGGTTATCTCCCACCATTAATACCGCTAATCCAGGCGATCGCCCAATTTTACCTTGTAATTTGCTAATTGTCTCACTAAGTTCTTGCTGAATTTTATCGGCTAATGCTTTACCATCAAGGATTTTGGCGGTTTGTTTCATAAGGGAATAGGTGACAGGTGACAGAGAATTGTTTCTTATTTAGTGCTTACGCACAAATCACGGAATAACGAACCACAGAGTCACAGAGGACACGGAGAAATGAGGGTTTCAGAGATATTTTCCGTAAGTCCTGTTATTTTTGTCTGTTCTGCACTTTCGTCCCTTCATTTTCTCATTTTCCCAGTCCCCCTAAAATTTAATTTTTAAAGTACAATAATTACTCACCAATTTTCATGACGCAAGTTGCGTGAATATAAGCTAAATCGCATACCCCAACCAGCTATCCATCGTGCAAGATACCGACTCTATGAATGATATTGCTGCTGCACTCCAACAGCCAGCAGATTTAGACTTTGCATTACCTGATCCAGAAGATGAACAAATTCCTGAGTCCGATTTTTTACAACAACTTGATGTAGCATGGCAGGTATGCGATCGCTTTGACTTGCAAACAGAAATTTGGCGTGGTCGCATTTTACGCGCTATCCGTGACCGAGAGAAAAAAGGGCGGAGATGGACGCGGTGCGGGTTTCCTTAAATGGCTCAAAGAACGCGAAATCAGTAAGACTCAAGCCTATAGTTGGATTCAATTAGCCAATAGTGCTGATACCTTGATATCAGATGGCAAACTGAACCCAGACACGGTTAATAACTTTAGTAAACGGGCATTTGTAGAAACCGCCAAAGCCGCACCAGAAGTGCAACAGATGGTCAGTGAAGCTGCGGAGAAAGGCGATCGCATTACCCGCAGAGAAGTCCGTCAACTCAGCGACGAATGGACAGCCATGTCCTCCGATTTATTACCAGAAGAAGTCAGGGAAAAAGCCGCAGATAACAGTCTGCCACCGCGCTACATTGCCCCTCTGGTCAAGGAAATGGAAAAACTGCCCGAATTGCACCAAAAGGCATTACAAAGGGATATAGCCGCCAATCCTGACGTTGATACAGTTAAACAAGCCACCTCAGAAGCTAGGCAATTAGCTAAATACCTCAAATCTGCTGCCCAAGTGCAAGCCTTAATAGCGGAAGATGTGGATATTGAAACTGCCTTAGAAGAAGCGCAAAGAGTCGGTTGTTTAAGTATTGCTGCTGACTTGGTAAATCAAGCATCGCAAATTGAACAAACCATCGGCAAGTTGTATATGACCTGGAAAAAAATCAGTAGTTTAGCAGATAGATTATATGTAGATACTGGTGCAAGTACACCCAATTTGCGATCGCTCCTCACCTGCATAGAACCTCTAGGAGGGGAAATCATGGAACTGCAATTAAGCGGAACAATAGAACACACAATTAGATTACAGATTCAGGAAACGAGTTAGACTCAACTTAAACATGAAAAAGGCGGTTAGAAACCGCATCTACACAAGCAAAACCCACCTACTTGGGTTCAAACCCTTAATTTTTCTTTATTAGTCCGCGCAGGCGGACTTTGTTTGTATAGCCGTGAATTATATTCGCCGGGGCTGTTACGGCGCTAATTCCTCCATTTTCTTTGCCAGTTCCACATCTAAATTGCTGATAGCATTACCGATATCGTGGGTAATAAGATTAACCTGAACAGTATTGTAAACATTAAACCATTCCGGGTGATGTCCAAGTTTTTCCGCGTGAACACCCGCACTAACCATCCAACCCAACGCCGTTGCAAAAGAGCTAAATTTATATTCTTTGTATAATTTGCCCTCTTTGATTTGCCATCCTGGTAAACTATTCAGGGCTAATGTTAGTTCGGTTTCGCTCAATTTTTGGGCTGCCATTTTTCTAACCTACACAGAGATTTATAGATACTAATCCTCTCTAATTATCATCTTTTTCTGTGTTTATGCTTCCATCTTTTGAGTAATATTTGCTGATACTTAGGGCTTGCTGAATAAACCTACAACCCAGACGCATGAAGAGTCTCATCTGTATGAAAGATAAATGAGGTGCAAGGAAAGTGTGATCATAGCATCAAAAATCGTTCAATTTTCCAGACTTGATATTACTTCTAACTTCTTCTAAATCCTCCTGATAGCGCGGCGTGGCGTTAGTCATACTTCTAGCCCTCACAGAAATTGTTCTGGGTTAAATTTTTCAGAGTCAGCAGTTTAGCCCTCTTCATCATCACCAAAATCAGGTTCAACACCAAGAGCGCGTAATTGTGCTGCTAATCTTTCTGCGCGTTGTCTTTCTCGCTCCCCTTGTTTTCTTTCCCGTTCTGCCGGTGTGAGAACCCAGTTACCTGAAGCATCATACCAGCGTAACCACTGCCTTTCAATGCCTTGATATATACCTTGCCACAGTCCTAAACCTAATTCAATATCATTTAACCATACACGCGGTTGATTGATTTCCAGTTCAGCATAACTACTACCCTGTAATTGAAATGCTCTTAACTGGTCAGTGTAACGGTCAAAAACTAGATAATAGGGTACTCTTAAAACTCGTTCGTAAACTTCCCACTTAGTTGGAGGTTGACTAACATCTCGTAGGGTTCTCCCTAAATCTTCTTTTTCTGTTCCTGGTGAAATAAATTCTACCACTACAAAAGGATTAACGCCTTCTTGCCAAACTACATAACTCAGCCGCAGTTCTTTTTGTGCATACAACCTGGGGACATCAACGACAGCAAACCAGTCAGGGCGTTTATACCATAATGGATGATGAACATCGTAGTAAAGATTTAAGTCTGTGGCGATAAATACCTGATTTTCCGGGAAGTTGGACGGACAAAAAGTTTCCCGTAATAACTGGGGTTGTAAAAGGTGAAATTCGTCTGGCAAACCGGGTTCCTCTGGATCTTCGCTAGGTAAATCATACATTGTCGGTAGGAATTCCTTAGCAGAACGCGGTGGGTCTGTTTGATACATAACGGCTGCAAAAAAGAAATGTCAACTTCACTCTATGCTTGTTCTAATTCTTGATATTGCAATAAATCTAGTGCTAACTTTATTACTTGAGAACTAGATTTACACACTTTAATAATTTTGTAGTTCTCAAAAAACTGTACTAATAGTGCTGGTATCGAGAAATTAAAAATTATTTTTACTTTTTTATATTTAAGTGTTAAAATTTAGTGAGATTACATTAGCAAAAAACCACGCTCCGATACTTATCAGGGCGCTGGTCTAATTCGTTCAATGTATGTTTGTTTTAATTTACACTCACAAGGAGAAAATTATGATACTGAAGAAAATTGGTATGCTAGAACTGTTGCTAGTTATACTAGCTTTACTTGTTGTTGCCTTTATTTTTCAAAAGGCAGATTCCCTAGCTACAACGATTTTGGCTATCGTTGAAAGGTTCAAATAAGACTAACAAACAGCGTAAAGTGTAAGTTACTGCAAATAACTTCGCTATTTGCGTGCTAAATAAAAGTCAGGGTGGATTGTAGCAGTCTGCCCTTTTTTCATTTGATATACATATCATATCAACACTCTCTACCGTCGTCAAGTCTTACTTACAGGAGTTTTTAGATTATCGTAACGAGTTTTCCTCGTTCCTAGTCTCTGACTAGGAATGCAGTTGATGAGGCTCTGCCTCAAGTAACAGCACAAAACCGGGTAAAATGGCTTGTATTCTGGGATTGGAGGCAGAGCCTCCTGGTAGGCATTCCCAGCCGGAGTCTGGGAACGAGGGATTATACACGGTTTAATGAGGTTTTCCTCGTTCCTAGTCTCCGACTAGGAATGCAGTTGATGAGGCTCTGCCTCAAGTACCAGCACAAAACCGGGTAAAATGGCTTGTATTCTGGGATTGGAGGCAGAGCCTCCTGGTAGGCATTCCCAGCCGGAGTCTGGGAACGAGGGATATATTTTTTATTTTCTTAAATATCGTATTCATATCACCTTTATCCAAACTCCAAAAATGTGATGCTTGGGGGGAGGGAAGCGATCGCTTGTAAATAGTACACTCCAAGAGTGCGCTTAAAAATCCTATAAACTGATTAACCAGTGACAGATCGAGTCAACTTGAGTATCATTTGTCATATTAGCAGCATTGCTCAATTTACCAGATTCTAAATCATTCCATATTTCTTCAGCCATACGTTTTTCAATAGCTGCACCAATGAAAAATGTATGTGGTGACAAATCAACTTGAGAAAATGCCCTCCATATTCGAGATAAAGCAGTTATTGCTGTTTTCCAATGTTCATCAGCACCAGCAGGATCAATTCCTCCTTTTAATTCCCCCAGTGCAATATAAAGATTGGGAATTTTATAAGTTGCTGGAGAAATTTCTTGATAACCACAGTTGAAAAGACACACATCAATATTACTTTTCACTAAAGGAACTGTCAGATTATAAATTATTGTTCTATTTTTATTGTCAATAGACCAACTTAAACCCTTCACATATAAATCTATTCCTGCATCTTCTTCTGTCATCGGAATCCATGTTTTAGTTGTAGAATGTAACCAATAATAAGGAATATTAGCAAGTGCAAGATTAGCCAAAATTGCGCGAGTTAATTTACGCTGTGCTAACACTCCACCTACATTCCTCATTGAACCACCTAGCGTATCTCCTCTTGTTAGCAAAAATCTATAAACTAATTCTTCTACAAAATCTGAACCTGCTGGTTCTAAAAACTCCTTAATTAACCCTTGAATAGCTTGTATTTTATCCTGTGGCTGTAAATAACCTCCCGCTTTATCAGAAACTCCAGATGCAGCTAATAAAGCAGGTTGTATTTCTATCAGATTCATTAAATCAGCAGGACTATTAACTTGAGAAGCAATAGTTTTTAATACTCTTGCTTGATCAATAAATGGTGTAGATCGACGGTTTCTTTCAATAGCTAAAGCAACAAAACCAGATCTAGTTTTTTCATAAGCTGTTACTAAATCAAGACCTGTATTTAAATGATTTTTATATGCCAATTTTAGTTACCTTAATTTGATTAAATTAAACTTTTCTCCAAACATAAACGCACTTTCTCAGTGCATCACGTCCATGTATACCCATTTGTTGACTACTATTACCTTTAGTGTTGGGTAAAACTAAAATATTTTCTACTTTAAATCCCAGATACTCAGCTATATTCGATAGAATCATATCCACTGAAATACTCACACCAGCATAACGCACATTATCATTAATCATAAACATCAGCCCTTGTGGTTTCATGACTCGATAACATTCATAAATTATACAAGCCATTTCATAAAAATAACCTTTTACCATTCTCGGAATACCATTATTATTTAATTGTTTTTGTAATTTTTGTTCTTCCAAATATTGTAAAATTGCTTGGAGTAATTTTTGCTGATCTGTAGCCAAAATAGCATTTAACCATTGAGAATTAATTGCTAATAAATCTTTCGGTCTATTCTCAACCGTACAGCTTAACATTTGTTGTCTAAGATTAACTATTTCCTCTTGTCCTACTCCTAACAAAGCAAGTTCTAAAGCATAAGTTCTAGTGTAATCATAACGGTTGCAATAAGGAGGAGAAGTAAGAATTACATCATAATAAGAATTTGGCAATTGTGGCATTATATCTAAGCTAGAACCTGTAAACAAACGAATCCCACCTTGTTTAGTGTTACTGGGAAAAAGTTCACCTTGTTGACTCCCAGTTTGAATATCTGCTAAAATTTCCGTAATTTTAAAACTAATTGCTTGTTTAAAGCTGAGAATTTCTCCTTTATTAAAAGGTATATTACCTTGTTGACGACTAGAACGATAATCCCAACGTAAATATTGCCCATCTTTGCGAGTGTAACTAATTGCTTCTAAAACACATAATAGTGCAAATTGTAATACTTGCTTGATTCTACAATTTTCATCTTGGTAAGCACCGATATATTTTTGAATTTCGTTTAATGTCTCTTGAGGATATGCACCTGTCGTAATTTTTATTTCTTGAATAGTTTGTTGAGTTTTTGATTTTTCCCAAGGAAAATTTTTAGACCAATATAAAATTTTTGTGAAATCATCTGCTGTAAATTCTTGTTCTAAAATGAGCCTAGTATTTATAATTTCTTTTCCAATAGATAGTAATTCAATTCCATCAGCATTTAATCCTATATTACTAGCTGCAAATAAAGTTGTTCCACTACCAGCAAAAGGGTCTAATATTTCGCCAGATTCGATTATATATTTATCTAGTAAATATTTTACTAATGAAGCAGAAAAAGCTTCTTTATATTTGTACCATCGGTAAATAGGTTTAAGTTTATTAGCCTGAAAACTAACAATCTTGCGGTTGAGAACATCTTCTATGCAAAATTTATTAGCAAAGTGCTGGTATAGTTGGGTGTTAAGATCTTCAATTTCAATATTTTGTGTTTGATGATTTGGTGTTTGAGGTTCTAATTGTTGAAAATCAAGCATTATTTAAAGTGATTAAAAATATTGGCAGACGTTTTCCATCATAGCGTAAAAAAATTACCCCTCTATCTAATCCTAGAGGGGCTAAGACGTAAGGTGTTAGTAATAACTCGCGGATTTGCGATAATGTACTGCTGTGACAGCATCTTGATTTAAGACCTTACCATCATCAACAGTGGCATAAACTAACCAATGATCACCAGCTTCCATCCGACTTTGGACAGAACATTCCAAATACGCTAAAGCACCATTGAGAATAATCCCGCCATTATTGGCTTCTTGAGTGTCCAAACCGGCAAATCTATTTTGTCCAGGGGCGTAAACTTTCATAAATTGCTTACGAATTTCTTTCCCTTCCGCCAAGATATTAACTACAAATTTGTTATTTGTATAGGATAAGGATTCCATAGCTCGTTCTTTAGCTACCGCAATGGTTAAACCAGGAGGATTAAAACTGGCTTGTGTTACCCAAGATGCTAACATTCCCGTTTTAACATCACCTTGAGTGGCTGTAACCACACATATAGAACCAACAATCCGCCCTACAGCTTGTTCTACATTACTTGCTGGTTGTTTAGCGACGACTGATTTTTTCGCGGCGCGTTTCAATGCTTGGGCGAAATCAGTTCCTGCTTCTTCGCAGGTTTGTAAAGTGACTTCATTGGGTTTGAATTTAACGCGAATGGTGTCAAATCCAAATCTGTATCCTGCGTCTTTGAGTTTGCTTTCAATTAAATCAACCGCTTCTCCACTCCAACCAAAAGAACCAAATACACCGGCTAATTGATTGTTAGTAGCACTAGAGAGGACAATTCCTAAAGCCGTTTGTACGGGTGTCGGTGCGTGTCCTCCTAATGTGGGAGAACCTATGACGAAACCGGCGGATTTTTCAATTGCGGCTTTGATTTCTTCGGGTTCGGTAAATTCGCAATTGATAGATTCGACACTGACACCGGCTTTTGTGATGCCGCGAGCGATCGCCTGTGCTAAAGTTGCAGTATTGCCATAGGCAGAAGCATAAATTAAAGCTACCGTCATATCAGCGGAAGTTTGCTGTTTAGTCCATTCCCGATAGCCTTTGGTAATATCAATTAAACCATAGCGGACTATTGGACCATGACCAGTAGCATACATTCGCACTGGCAAATCTGCTAATTTTTCTAAAGCTGTTTCGATTTGTCTGGCGTGAGGTGCCATTAAACAGTCAAAATAATAGCGTCTATCTTCGTTAAATACTTCCCAACCTTCATCAAAAACTTGATCTGAGCAAATATGCGCTCCAAATAATTTATCAGAAAACAAGATTTCTGTTTGCGGGTCCCAGGTACAAAGTTCGTCAGCGTAACGGGGGTTAGGTGTGGGAATAAATTGTAAATGATGTCCTTTTCCTAAATCTAGGGTATCTTCCCCCCGCATGACCAAAATTTGTAAATCGTCTTTTTCCAAAGCCGCGCGGAGATTTATCGCCCCTGGGTTAGAACAAACAAAGGTAATTTGGGGGGCAATTTCCAGTAGTGCTTTTAGTGTTGCGGCACGGTTGGGGTTAACGTGACCAAGAATCACATAATCGAGTTTTTTGACATCAAACCGCTGTTGTAAGGCTTGGAGGTAGATTTCGGTAAAAGTTTCGCCAGGGGGGTCAAGCAGGGCATTTTTATTGCCTTGGATGAGATAGGAATTAGCCGTTGTTCCCTTAGCTAAAGCATATTCAATTTCAAATCTTAATCTGGCCCAACTGCGCGATCGCAATATTATGGTATCTGTACCAATGGGCAATATTTGCACGTCACGGGGTTTAGTGGTCATGTATGTAGTCTCACGCAAAGGCGCAAAGGCGCAAAGAATCAAGGTCTAATTTGAATTTTGAATTGTTTAATAATGGTTTCCCACTTTGCGGTGGTGTACTGCTGTCATGGCATCGGGATTGGATACTCTACCGGCGTAAGCTGTGCTGTATACTGCCCAATGATCGCCACAATCCATGCGGCTGACAACTTCGCATTCTATGTATGCTAGGGCATCGGTGAGGATGGGTGCGCCGTTTTCGGCAGGTTGGGTTTTGACTCCTTGAAAACGATCTGCACCAGGAGCAAATCTTTTTAAGAAGTGTTTCATTAATGGTTGATAGTTGCCTTCTTCGAGTACATTGAGGACGAAGCGATCGCCTACTTGCATGAGTGATTCTATGGCTCGATCTTTGGCGACGGCGATGGAAAAGCCCAGGGGTTTAAAGCTGGCTTGACTTACCCAGGAGGCTAACATGGCGCTGGATACGTCGTCTTTTTTGGCTGTGATGATATATAAACCACCGCTAATTCTTCCCAAGGCTTTATCTAAATCAGCCGCAAGGGATTTCATGGCTTTGATGCTTTTGTCTCTTGTCACCCATTGTCCTAAGTCTGTACCCGCTTCTTCACACTTTTTATAGGTGTTGGCTGTGGGTGTGTCCCGAATTTCAATGACGGGGAAAGCGATATTTAAGCCTAAAGCCCGGAATTTATTTAATAGGGGATAGGTGGGTTCATCATCTCCTCCACCGGTTTCAAAAATACCAATTGCTTGTTTTTCTTTGGCAGAACCTAAAACGGTGCTGAGGGCGGCTTGAATGTTAGAATTGCCTGAAGTTGGGGGCATTCCCACAACTAAGCCTGTACAACGTCCTACCAGTTCCCGCAGTTCTTGTAATTCGTTAACGCTGGCTAAATCTACTATTTCGACAGCGACACCAGTTTTTGTCATCCCGTTAGCAATAGATTGGGCAATGCGATCGCCAAAACCGTACTCCCAGACGTAAAATATCCCTACAGGGGTTTCCGCTTTGGTTTGTCCTTGACTCCAACTGCGATAACGTCCGGTTAATTCTTCAACATTATGGTATAGTAGGGGTCCGTGTCCGGTGGCAATCATGCGAATTGTTTTCAATTCTCCCATGCGCTTCATTGCGGACAGGACGGAACGGGCATTTGGACCCATTAAACAATCGTAGTAATATTGAAAATCGGCTTCTATTGCTGCTAAATTGTCATCAAAGGTACTTTCTGAGCAGTAATGTAACCCAAAAGCGTCGCAGGTGTAGAGAATTTGGGTTTTGTGGTCAAAGCTGAAAATGGTATCCGGCCAGTGTAAATTAGGAGCTATGACAAATTCAAATTCGTGTCCATTTCCTAAATCTAGGCGATCGCCATTTTTGACAATTTTCCGGTTAAATGGTTGATGTACCATATCTTCCAAAAACTGAATTGCCACTTTTGACGCAACTACGGTTATATGAGGCGCGAGTTGTAACAAGTCTTTCACTAAACCGCTGTGATCTGGTTCAGTGTGACTCACAATTAAATAATCAATATCTTGGGGATTAATTAAACCCGTGAGAGTATCAAAATAAAGTTGGCGAAACTTTTCATGGGAGGTATCAACCAGGGCGATTTTCTCACCACGAATCAGAAAAGAGTTGTATGTCGTGCCATTTTGTAAACCAAACTCAATATCAAAGCGATCGCGCTCCCAATCTAAAGACCGAATTGCGGTAGTATCTTCACTAATCTCTACAGTATTTATAGTCAGACGCTTTTCTAGTTTCTCGGTAAGCAATACCATAACGCCCCTCTTTAATAAATTGAGTATTTATGCCTTTCTCTTATTGTGGCACAGGTTGAATATTAATTTTTATTAAAAAACCTATAGATAAGTTAAGAAAATTAAATTGGTAACTCCCCATTCTAAGTATAAGTAGGTAGGTGGAGGAAAATCAAAATATATTTCGTTTTGCGAAATGGCTAAAACTCAACGACAATAACTCATATAGATAACTTTACATATCATATTTTGGTGATCTCATCTTCAATAAAAGTATATATTTTATCCTCGCTGTCACTAGGATTACACATTATATAGGGAATATTTAATTTATCCTTGATATCATGAGCATAATCAATTTCTTGTTCTTGAAAAGAACGTAACAAAGATAAATCATGTTTAATACTATCTCTTGAGTTCAAACGAGTATATATATTTTCTGGTTCATCAACCAAAAGAATAATAGCTCTGGGACAAATGCCTTCATAGGTTGAGTATGGAATTTTGGTAATTTCATTATTCTTGTTTAATAGACAAAAATGCCCATCAAGTAAATACCAGGTTTCATTCTTAAAATATTTGTTTATTGCTGTTACTAGAAAGTCTTGATTTCCAGTAATATTCTCAACTTGTTTGTTCTGAAGATGTTCTTCTGCCTTTTCTTTGGCAATTAGATTGCTTGCTGAAAAATGTTCGATCTTATATCTTGATGCTATTTTTTTGCACAGCGTTGTTTTACCAACACCATGAACTCCACTAACGAAAATTATTTGACGTTTCATCATATTGTTTGGATTTTTTATAAGCTAACAGCAATAGAAAAATGATGAATTATGAAATAACTACTATTAGATTTTAATAGTTCCAATTACATTATCATTATAAAGTTCATTAACCTTATTTATTACAATGCAAATAGAGTCAATTGTTCACCTAGTCTACCTTGATCCATTAATTGATATCTTGCCTTATTAAGTGCATCCATCCATTCAGGTTGAATATACCAATTATTACGCCAGTTTATGGTCGCTTGTGGAGGAATAAAATTAGGACAAAGTTCGTTAATTTGCTGTAAAGCCATTGCCGGAAAAATAAAACTCTGATATATGAAAGTACCATAAGCAAGTTCACATTTTTCAAAATATTGATCATAGAAATCTTTTTCTACTCCTAAAATGTGGTGATACTTCCTCCACATCTGAGCCACAGGTAAGGATATAGTTTTATCAGCAATAAAACCTCCCTTTATAATAGAATCAGGTGTGGTTTCGTATAAAAGAACTAGATCACCTAATTCAATGCCAATTGAACGTTTTCGTAATTCGATTTTTTTACTACCGTCAATAATGCGTTCAGCATAAATTCTCTTAATGCTTAATGCTTTGATATATTTAGCCTGCATAAATACCTCCAAGTTCAACAGCTTTTTTATAACGTTCTAAAGGAAGGCTGTGCATTGTTTGTGGTGTTCCGTTGAGAACACCATTACTGAGTAAGTCATTTAGATAAACCACTTGACGGAGTGGCATAAGGAAATCAAACTCAACAGCCTGTTGTGCTTTTTGTTGACTACCAATTTCTTCCAAGGTGAGAACCCCCCTATTACCTAAATCATTGTAGAGTTTATTGGGCGTTCCAATATAGCGATTAACGATTCTGGCGATCGCCACAACACCAGATATAGGACTGCTGGCATAGAATAATATTAATGCTCCTCTCATGTCATCCTGGGTACAACGGCACTTACCATAATAGACTGTCTTGCCTTCTTGAAATATCTGAATCAAAAATTTAGCTATTCCATTCCCTTTTGGTTTCCAAATAGCAACACCAATAGCCTCGCCATTTCTATAAGCTACATTAAAAACAGTCTCTGAACTGTTCATTGTTTTATTGAACCATTGAGGAAAGCCTGGATAAAGTTGAGATAGTTCATCATTAAGGACTTTCACTAAAGTTATCTCATTCTTGAACGCGCTACCGTTCAACTTTCTTACACCAAAGGCAGAAAGAATAGAAGCAAATGAATCTCCTTTAACATCTGTTCGTCCCCCACCTAGTTCTGAAAAATCACCAATAATTAAAGCTAGATAAAGCATATCTAGGAAATTCTGGAATTCTTTTTGATTGGGAAATTTAAACCACTCAATCCCAGGTGCTTCAGAAATGTGATATCCTTTATCCTTCAATTGAGAATGAATTGTTGTTTCTACCCATTGACCTGGAACTCTAACTGCACCCAATAACTTAGGTTCTTCTGGATGTGACGTTTTAACTTGCGAACGTATGCGTTGCCATGCTAATTCTGTAGGATCAGTTTCAATACTCCCAGAAGTTCTGCCAATTTTTACTCGTGGCTGTTCCCGCAAATATGAAGGAAATGAATAAATGTAAAGGACTATCTGAGTTTCCATACCTTAAATCTAGAAAATATAACTGATTATAAATCTAAATAGGGTTTGCTGATAGCGTAGCGTGGTGTTAGCCATAAAAGTCGTCTGTGAGAGGGGGAACTCTTAACTGGGAACAGTTTCAGCTTTTTATTCAAAAACCTATAATTAAGTTAAAAAAATTAAACCTGTGAACAATCATTCCTCTATAGTCCTAATCATCGGTAATTCCCGCCTTCATTGGGCATTATTCATAGATAAAACCCTATACTCAACTGGGGACATATTTCATCTATCTGCATCTATTATCCAACAATTAGCTCAATGTCCAACCTTAGATAATTGGCTGACAGCGATTTCTCTACCTAACAATCTTCCTATTATTCCAGATTATCCTATACCCCTGATTCTCGCTTCTGTCGTTCCTAGTCAAACCGCACTGTGGCAAAGTTACCCTCATTTGCGTCTGATTACTTTAGAAGATGTACCATTAGAGAGAATGTACCCCACATTAGGAATTGATAGGGCTTTAGCGGTATGGGGTGCGGGAATAACTTGGGGATTTCCCACATTAGTAATTGATGCTGGTACAGCATTGACTTTTACAGGTGCAGACAATCATCAATGCTTTGTTGGTGGGGCAATTTTGCCGGGGTTGGGGTTACAATTTGCCAGTTTAGGGCAAGAAACCGGACAATTACCATTATTAAAACCTGGTTTAATGATATCTTTACCACTACATTTTGCCATGAATACATCAGATGCAATTCAAAGTGGCGTAATTTACACTTTATTAAGTGGGATAAAGGATTTTATTGAGGCTTGGTGGCGGTTATTTCCTGGTAGTCAGGTTGTAATGACTGGTGGTGATAGTAATTTATTGAAAACCTATCTTTATCAACAAGTTCCAGATATAGCAGAACGATTAATTGTAGATAATTATTTGATATTTCAGGGAATTGGAAATATAGTGATTAGGTAATAAATCTCTAAAACTCGGCTCTACCGTATCAGGAACAGATTTTTCCGAATCAACACCTAACCCCTTAACAAGTTTAGATCCCCGACTTCTCTGAGAAGTCGGGGATCTGGGTTTGACGATATATGGTAAAATTGAATTCAAAACCACACAGAAAACATGGCTACAAAAATCCCCGTTACCGTCATCACAGGCTTCTTAGGAAGCGGTAAAACCAGCATTATCCGTCACCTCCTCCAAAACAACCAAGGACGACGGATAGCAGTATTAGTCAACGAATTTGGCGAACTGGGGATAGATGGAGAATTATTGAAATCCTGTCAAATTTGCCCTGAAGATGAAACAGAAGCAAATCCAGAAACTAACATATTTGAACTGACAAACGGCTGTTTATGCTGCACGGTTCAAGAGGAATTTTACCCGACAATGCGGGAATTAATTAAACGCCGCGATAGCATAGATTATATTATCATTGAAACCTCTGGTTTAGCATTACCAAAACCCTTAATTAAAGCCTTTCGTTGGCAAGAAATCCGCAACGCTGCTACAGTAGATGCAGTAATTACAGTAGTAGATTGTGCCGCAGTTGCAGCGGGAACATTTGCTAGTGATTTAGAGGCGATCGCCGCCCAACGCCAAGAAGATGATAGTCTAGAACATGAAACACCATTACAAGAATTGTTTGAAGATCAACTTGCTTGTGCTGATTTAGTGATTTTGAATAAAACTGATTTGGTTGATAGTGAAACACAAGCACAAGTCCTAGAATTAGTCAAGGATGAATTACCTAGAGTTGTGAAAATTGTCTCTAGTGATTATGGTAAATTAGATCCATCTATCTTATTAGGATTTGCTGCCGCAGTTGAAGATAATTTAGATGATCGTCCTAGTCATCATGACACCGAAGAAGACCATGATCATGATGATGAAATTAACTCAACTCACGTGATTTTAGACCGCACTTTTGACCCCGAAAAGCTACAAGCAACCTTAGAAAAACTGGCACAGGAACAAGAAATTTACCGAATTAAAGGATTTGTGGCTGTTGAGAATAAACTCATGCGGTTAGTTATGCAAGGTGTAGGTAATAGATTTGATAAATTTTATGATCGTCCTTGGAAACCAGAAGAAGCAAAACAAACCAGTTTAGTTTTTATCGGTCGTAATTTACAATCTTCAGCAATAGAATCTCAATTAGTAGCTTTGTAATATGAATATCACAGATTTATTTAACGTTGCCAATGTTTTTGTTTTGCCTTTTTGGGCTTTGATGATTCTGTTACCAAATTGGAAAATTACCCGCAAGGTAATGGAATCTTATCTACCTTTTGTGGTTTTAGCAGGTGCTTATTTGTATTTGTTTGTTGTCAGCATTACTCCAGAAAATGCTGCTGCTTTATCAAATCCTCAACTAGCAGATAT
>B570J14230_10000577_pt1 | contig 14858 bp, 13 predicted proteins | sample LakMenepilimnion_3_FD_14230 | JGI IMG/M metagenome (IMG submission 14230) | reverse complement strand
GAAAGATTATGACTCTTTGCAGGTACCAATCCTTCTTTGTGTGCCGAATCAATAAACTTGGCAGATACTCCAAAGAAATCTAGTTTTTCATCCTGTGCAATATCAAATAAGCGTGATGGTGTTGGTGCCATTGGTGCACCATCAAAAAGAACAATCGTTGCCCCACGGCCTAGCGCCATGAGCAACCAGTTCCACATCATCCAGCCACATGTAGTGAAGAAAAAGACTTTCTCTCCTTTTGAAATATTGAATTGGTACAACATTTCAGATTGAGCTTTAAGCATTACTCCAGCACCGGTGTGGGTGATGCACTTTGGCTTTCCAGTCGTTCCAGATGAAAACAAAACAAAGCCTGGGTGCTCAAAGGGAAGGCGCTCAAAAACCGCCTCAGCGCCGATAAATGGTTCAATCCATTCCTGGAACTGGCTGACACGTATGGTCTTAACTAAAGTCGGAAGCAACTTTTCTATCTCGGCAGATTTTTCTTTGCAATCAAAGTATTTCCCGTTGTAGTGGTAACCATCGGCAGCTAGAAAGATCTTAGGCTCTATCTGTCCAAATCGATCTTCGACTGCGTGTGGTGCGAAATCTGGCGATGCGGTTGAAACCACCGCACCAATACTCAATGCACCTAATCCGTAAATGACCGCTTCAGTAATATTTGGGACCCATGCAACAACACGGTCCCCAGTTACTGCACCTTCTGCGCGCATTGCAGCAGCAGTTGCTGATACCAAGATGCGCAGTTCACTCCATGTTACTTCGCTTCGTTCTCCATTTTCTAGAATCGAAACTATTGCAACGGCATCTGCATCGCCATGAGCCAAAAGGTTTTCAGCAACATTTAGCCGTGCCTCGGGAAAAAAATGTGATGAAATGAAATCACTACCTGGGCGGTAAAAGGTGGAACCTTTTGCTCCAATCAAGTGATTGTCATCCCATGCCCGTGACCAAAACTCTCCAGGGTTTTTCACACTCCACTCATGAAGTGATGAGTAAGAGTCAAAACCTTTATCTGACTGCAACTTTTCGATGGCGGTATCACCACGCAAAGTTGGTTCCCAGAGTTTTTCAATCATGAGGATTTGCGAATTATCGCTTTCAAGCGGAGCTTGTAGTAAGCCCCGGATAAGCCGCCGGGTGCAAACATCACGATAAAGATAAAGATCAGACCAAGTAGAAGTGCCGGTTCAGCCAATGGCCCACCGATCCAGTGTGGAATCGAGGCAAATGAATCCTGTTGCGTCAGATCCTGCATACGTGTTGAAGCAATCGAGTAGAAGATTCCTCCGAGAACAGCTCCCCAACGAGTCACTGCTCCACCAATAACTACCATCAGCAAGAGCGCGATTGTGACCGTTGATTCAGCAAATCGAGGTGCTGCACTACCTGCCGCAATTAGCATGACAAAGCCCAACATTCCAGCCAAGGTGCCACTGATAACGAAGGACAAAAGCTTGAAACGTTGAGTGTTTAAGCCGATAACTTGAACTCTCTGTTCGTTGTCGCGTAGAGCTGCAAAGACACGTCCTGCCGAGCTTTCCGTTACCCACCAGATGACCAAGTAGGTCACGATTAATGCAAGCAGTGCCGTCCAGTAGATGTATTTGGTGTTAAATACGCCGATCCAAAACTGTGGAATAAAGTCTGCATTTAAAGCAATCCCATTTTCTCCACCAGTTAGGTTGAAGAAATTTCTTCCGACAATTACGTGCCCAGCTTCACCAAATGCCAGAGTCACCATTGCAAAGGTGATTCCGGTCGTACGCAATGAAGCTGCACCAACAAGTGCTGCCAACAGACCACTGGCAACTGTTGCGATGATCGCAGCAAGCCACCAAGAAACAATTTCCTTATTGATCAAAATGCACGATACATATACACCTGTTGCGAAGTACAAGGCATGTCCAAATGAGAGCAAACCTGTGAATCCAAATAGCAGGTCATATGTAAGTGCGAGTGCTCCCCAAATAAATGCAACAGCAAGGGTTTGTTGTAAGCCAGGCTTTCCCAAAGGTAGTGACGTGAATAGAGGAGCGATTGCAAGAACTAGCAGCAGCACACCTAGCAGTGGGCGTGAATATTTCCAACGCAACATTATGCACGCACCTTTCCTAGCAAACCTTGTGGTCTGATTAATAGAACTCCTGCGAGCAAGATAACAATCACAAAGTCACCAAGACCTGTGACGTAGTAATTGGCGAATTGGCGAATAATGCCGATTAACATGGCTGCCAAGAAACTGCCTGGAACCGATCCCATGCCACCAATAACAACGACGATGAAGCCATAAATCAGATACGTTCCAGCGATTAATGGAGAAACTCCGTTGGAATAAACTGAAACCAGTACTCCACCGACTCCCGCTGCAAAGCCACCTATGAAGAAAACCGTACTAAAAGCCAGCCGGACATTAATTCCTAAGGCGTTTACCATATTGCGGTTTTCCACACCTGCTCGAATAATTAATCCAATTCGCGTGAACTTGAGAAGCGCCCAATTTGCTACAAGCAAGATAACCGCGGTGGCGATGTAGACGATTCGGTCAGCAGGAATCATTGCCCCACCAATATTTATCGCGGTATAAAACCACAACGGAGTTGGGAACATCTTTAAATCATTGGTGAACCAACCACCTAATACTGCGCCTACCACCAATGAAACTCCGACGGTCACTAGCGCTTGATCTATGTGTCTGTCATAGAGCCTGGTGATTAACAGCTGTTCAATTAATAGTGCAAAAAAACCTGCAGCTAATCCGCCGATGAACATTGCAATAACAAAGTCAATCATCGAGGTCTCTGGCCCTAAACGTGTTGCTACGAAAAGCCCCACAAATGCTCCGACTGTTAAGAAGCTTCCGTGAGCAAAATTCAGAACTCCCATTAACCCATAGATCAATGAAAGACCTGATGCCACTAGGAAGTACAGTGCTCCCAAACCAATACCGGTGATACCAATCAGAATGAATGTTTCCATTTACTTATGACCTCCACTCACACCTAGCATCTGGTGAACCCAGGATTCGTCATGAAGATTCTCAGGACCTCCTTGATATACAACTCGACCTTGATCCATAACAATCACATGTTGTGCAACGCGCTTTACTAAAGCAAGGTTTTGTTCCACAAGTAGCATCGTTGAGTCCTCAGCAACCTTTGTCAGCGCTTCTGCAACCGCTGTCACCAATTTAGGCGCCAGACCTTTCGTTGGCTCATCAACAAGCAAAATCTCATTCTTATTAAGCAATGCTCGGGCAATCGCAACCATCTGTTGCTGACCACCTGAAAGTGATCCCGCTTGTTGGGCAGCACGTGTATCTAACTCGGGAAACAAGCCATAAACAAAGCTGTAGGCGGCCGAACTATCCTTGCTGCGCGAAGCTAGCGAGAGGTTTTCTTTCACTGTTAGAGATGCAAAAATTTCGCGATCTTCGGGGACAAAGGCCACCCCAGATTGCACAATCTTGTGTGTTTGCATTCCCAGAATTTGCTTACCGTTGAGTTCAATCGAGCCAGTGCCTTGGTAGAAACCCATGATGGATCTGAGGGTGGTTGATTTTCCAACTCCATTACGACCCAGCAGTGCAGTCACTTTGTTTGTAGGAACTTCAAAACTAACACCATGCAAGATATGAGATTCATTGATTTTTACATGAAGATCTTTGACCGAGAGGGCATTCATAGTGCTTCTCCAATATATGCAGACTGAACTACTGGATTGTTAATGACATTATCGGGGGTATCGCACACCAATAGCTCTCCATAATTCAAAACGGCAATTCGATCTGCCAAACCTAAAATAACTTCCATATGGTGTTCTACTATCAGAACTGTTTTCTTGTGCTCTGTTGCTAGGGATCGAATAATCTCGACTAATTCTGGAACATTCTCAACACTCATTCCAGCCATTGGCTCATCTAAAAGAACAATGTCAGATTTAGAGGCAAGGACAATTGCGATCTCAAGTCTTCTCTTATCTCCATGAGATAAAGAACCAGCGGTCTGTAATGCCCTCTTACTCAATCCAACTTTAGCTAGCGCATCATGAGATGCCTGAAGAACTTCTGGAAACTTGTAAGCGCTCTTGGTTAAATTCATTGATTTACCATTTGCAGCTTGAGCTGCGATTCGAACATTCTCAAGGCAGGTTAGATTCACAAAAACACTTGAGGTTTGAAAGGTTCTTGAAATCCCAGCTTGTGCTCTTTGGTGGGTTTCTAGATTGGTAACATCTTGATTGCCTACAAAAATACTTCCGCGAGAAGGCTTACGAATTCCGCTCAATAAATTAAAGAGAGAGGTTTTGCCTGCACCATTTGGACCGATTATTCCCAAAGTTTCATTTTTGGTTACATCTAAGGAAATGCCGTCAAGAATCTTCGCACCACCAATATTGAGCGAAAGATCCTTCATACTTAGCGCAAAATCCATCAAAACTCTCCTAATCTCAGAACTGCTTCATCGCTGCTGGCAAAGAATATAAAGAACCCCAGTGCATTTCTACACTGGGGCCCTTCATTTATATCTAACTTTTATGCTTTAAATTACTTACCAACGTTTGTGATGGTCTTCAACAACTTAGGCACATAGTTCGAACCTGACTTATTGAGAGAAACCAAGAACATAGGTTGGATCAATAGGTGTGTATTGGCATCAATCTTCATTCCACCCTTTACGCCTGTCCATGACTTTCCTTCTAGGTTTTTGATCATGGTGTCGACATTTTGAGATGGATTTCTAGTAAGCGCCATAACAATCATCTTCGCAGCATCCGCACCTGTTGAGGTGAATAGATCCTGTGTCTTCTTGTTAGCGGCATACCATGTTGCCAAATCAGCTGCAGCTGCGGTCTTTGATGCACCTGCGAAGTAGCTGTTTGTCAAGATTGCATTTGAGCCTTCAAACAATGTTCCGTAGATATTGTATGAAGCAACACCTGCAAGTCCAGTGATCGGACGTTGCTTAGCAAATGCACCCTGAACCTTAAGTGATGTCAACATTGCACCTGATGTCAAAGCGTTTGACCATGCGATGAAAATGTAGGTTCCGTTAGCATCAGCAGCCTTCTTTGCAAATGGGGTGAAGTCTGAAGTAGATGTTGGAACCTTGATTTCTTCAAATAGCGCACCCTTTGATGTCAGCAATGCACGAGCCGCTGCGATGTTACCTGCACCGAAAGCATTGTCTTCTACAAAGAGAACAACTTTCTTGCCAGCAATAGGCTTAATTCCCGCTAGTGGAGCTAGGTCCTGAGTAGAAGAGTTTCCTGAGCGGAATACATACTTGTTAGCCGCAGATGTAACTAGGTCATTTTTTGCTGGACCTGAGATGTAGAGAACTTTGTTTTGTTGAGCGAGTGGAGCAAGCGTTAATGCAACTCCTGAAGAAGCTGTACCGGTAATGATCTTTGTACCGTTTCCAACCATCTCCTTGAAAGTTGCTGTTGCAGATGCTGGATCTGCTCCATCATCCTTTGAAGTTACAACCAGCTTCTGACCATTAACAGTCATCTTGCCACCGGTGTAGTACTTCAAGCCCCATTCGAGGCCTTCGTTAAATGCAATTCCGAATGTAGCTAAACCACCTGATGTTGTGGTGATTACACCAATCTTGATGTCCTCAGCTGCGCGAGCTGGTGCCATGCTTGGAGCCAATAGCGCCATCGAGATTGCCGCTACGACCAAGCGTGATACTGAGCGTTTGCTCATCTATTTCTCCTCATCGAGTTATTAGGTCCGACATCGTCGAACCATCTTGAGGGCCAATCTAGAGGGTTCTAAGGGCTGCAAGGAAGTTTTGGATGTTTCGATTTGATTACTTTTTCCCGTAAAAATCAGAATTTAGGGGCAACCCTTAACGATGGGTTGGCTTTAGGCCAACTCATAGGCAGACTTATGCCATGTCATTACCTACACAGCGTTTTATGGTTCCAGTTCAGGGCGGAGAACTTGCAGTTTTCCAGTACGGGAGCGGAACCGGAACTCCCGTTCTTTTAGTTCATGGAGTTACATCTTCTAATCGAGCTTTCCAAATATTTGCAGATGCTCTTGTTGCCAGAGGTAAAGCGCCTTTTGCGGTAGATCTTCGCGGACGTGGCGATTCAAATTCACTGCCAGCACCATTTGGAATGCGACAACATGCCACGGACATGGCCGCTGTCATCAATCACTTTGGTTGGAACAACCCGGATGTCATAGGACATTCGATGGGAGCCTTTGTCGCAGCGGCCTTGGTCGGTCTATACCCAGACAAAGTTGGCGAAGTTGTTTTTGCAGATGGAGGCATTCCACTACCAATGCCACCCGGAATGACTGTTGAGCAAATCATGCCATTTGTACTTGGACCGGCGATGACGCGTCTTGCAATGGAGTTTGAGAACAAAGAGGCATACCGAAATTATTGGAAACCACAAGCCGCCTTTGTTAAAGGATGGTCTGGCGTTCTCGATGAATATGTTGATTACGATCTTCGAGGATCGGAACCGCACATGAAGGCGGCAACTAATCCGCAGGCCGTTGAAGATGATTCGCGTGATCTCTTTGGTGATGACTTGATTGTGAAGTCCTTACAGGGATTAAAGAAGCGTTCACTGTTTATTAAAGCTGAGCGTGGACTACAAAATGAAGAAGGCGGACTATATCCAATGCCTATATTGGAGGCTGTGTTGCCGGCATACCCAATGCTTACATTAGAGTTGCTAACAGACTGCAATCACTACGACATGTTCCTTGAAGCAACAGGTGCTGAAAAGGTTGCACAGATCATTTATGGAGATAAATCATGACTCTTGCTGGAAAACGTGCACTAATAACTGGTTCCTTTCAAGGTATAGGACTTGGAATTGCAACCGCACTTGCTGCCGAAGGGGCGGCAATAATCCTTCATGGTTTAGCCGATGATGCAACTATTGCAAAAGCAGAAAAGGCCGTAATGGATGCGGGCGCAGCCAAAGTTGAAAGCTATACCTCTGACCTACGTGACGTCGCAGCTACTGAAGCCTTGATCGCAAAGATTCTTGCTGCTGGTCCTGTAGACATCTTGTGCAACAACGCAGGAATTCAACACACTGCAAGCATTGAAGAGATGCCCCGTGAAAAGTGGAATGACATTGTCGCAATCAACTTGTCTTCATACTTTGACACAATGCGACTTCTACTGCCTCAAATGAAGCAACGAGGATATGGACGAGTAATTAATACATCCTCAGTTCATGGCTTGGTTGGATCTGTAAACAAAGCTCCATACGTTGCCGCAAAACATGGTGTTATTGGTTTAACAAAGGTTGCAGCCCTTGAGTATGCATCAACTGGATCCCGCGAATCAGGTGGAGTGACTGTAAATGCAATATGTCCAGGTTGGGTTGAAACCACTTTAATCGAACCACAAATTCAGGCCAAGGTTGATGCCCACAATGGAGATCGCGCAGCTGGTGTTGCAGATTTGTTATCGGAAAAACAACCATCTCACAGAATGTCAACACCAGAAGATATTGGTAGCGTTGCAGCATTTTTATGCTCAAATGCCGCTCATAACATTACTGGTGCAGCGATTCCTGTAGATGGTGGCTGGACCGCACAATAAGTTTTAAACACAACTGAATTCAAAAGAAAAGCGGGGCCAGATAAATCTGGCCCCGCTTTTTTGTACCCTCGATTTATTGATTGTCTGTGTAGTACTTCAACAGTGGCACGTTGATTGCCTTATCAGTGGAGAGATTGCCAGCCTTACGTACAGCTGTATTCAATGCTCCACCTGAAGGTAGCTTGCCAGTGTTTCCGGCTTGAACTAGTGAACGTGCAACAAGCAACCATTGTGCGGTTGTAAAGTTACAGTGGTTAGTTCCAGGAGCAGCTGGTGTTGAAGTGATTGGAGATCCCGCCTCATTGAACTTTGTGTAGCTGCTTGGAGTTGTGTTCCAAAGCATCAACAACTTGTTAGTAGGACTCTTGTACTCACGTGTCTTTTGGTAAGCCTTGAAAGCAGCAGCCTTTTCAGCTGCGTACTGCTCGGCATACAAATCAACTAGACGTTGTGAAGCACCTGCTGGAGTAATTGGATCAGCAACTCCCACCATCAAAATGGTTGGAACGTTAATCTTTCCAGTGTTTGCGTGAAGTGTCTTCATCTTCGCAACAGCAGCTGGATCAGCCTTTGCGCGAGGTGCACCTGGGTTAGCAGCAGATAGAGCTCCAAGTAGAGCATCAATTACTGTGTTACCTGAAAGTGCCGCATTGAAGATAACGCGCTCTCCATCGATACGTGCTGCGTAATCTGTATTTGTGTTATCAAAGACTGCACCGCCCGTTTGGTTCTCAACATCTTGTGTTGCAAGAACACCAAGTGCTGCAGCATTTGTTCCATTTTCAAGGATTGCAAGCGCTGGGCTTAGAGCCAATGGGAAAGTTAACTTCAACGGACCCTCAGGACCTGAGATTGAGTCAAAGTGAGCTGATTGTGTTGGTACTCCAGCCATCAAACCAAGAAGCAACAACGCGCTTCGTGATGGAACTCCGGCTGCAGCTAAAGCTTTACCTGTAGCTGATGCAGTATCTGGCCATGCACCTGTTGCTAGTGCTGCTTGCAACTTGCCCATAACCGCAAAAACTTTACCGAGATCTGCATAAGATTCTGCAACTCCGGCAGCACCTGGTGAGTAGTTTCCAGCCTTGATCGTTGGATCAAAGAGAACCTTTACTCCCCATAGGAAGTCTCCAGCCATTGTTAGCTGAGGTGTGATGTTGTCAGCCATACACAATGGCGCAACTGCTGACACTAGATCAGGATGCTTTTCAGCAAGACCCTGAGTAATGACTCCACCAAGAGAAGTTCCCCATGCAACAACCTTTGTTGTCGTTGGGAACTGCTTCTTGAATGTGCCGATTAGTTCAACGTTTGTCTTGATTGCTGAATCCGGGTTCCAACCTTGACGTGCAAAGCCTGAACCTACGATTGCAATACCTTGACTAAAGAAGTAACGAGCAACATCAGCGTTTCCACCAGGTACTGGCTCTGGTGTATTGGTGATCTTGTAACCACCAATTAGCGGAATTGCTGCTGGGATATCAACGTTGTAGCGGTACCCGTGTGAGAACAGCGCAACAGTTCCGTTGAAGTTTGCAGGAACCTGCATTGCATACGGAGCACCATCAGATGTCGCGCCAACGCAAGTTTGAATTGGGCTCTTGCCATCGCACATTGGAGTTGCATTTGCAACTGTTGGTGCTGTGACTAGAACTGTAGCTACAAGTGCTGTAACTGAAAGAAGCGAGAGAATTCTTACTTTCTTCATTAGTTAGGTAATCCCTTCGCTGGCATTGCAGGACGCTTGTACGTTGACTTAACAACTGCACCAGTTCCTGAATCGGTTGTGTATACAACATATGAGCCACCAAGTGGAGCTAAATCCCCAGTTGATGAGTAACGTCCTACCCAGTATCCGGTCAAACCAACTTGGCTAGTACGTGAATACGCAGCAGGCACCAATGCAGCGTTTGCAAAAGTTGCACCGCGAGTATTAATCGCATTAATGAGTGACTTACGTGTTGGGCTTGGACCAGCAGCCTTGAGAGCCTGAGCTGTCATGAATGCTGTGTTCATTCCTAGCAATACGTTGAGGTCAAATGGTGATCCTGGAACTGCCTTTGCATAGATATCAGAGAAGAACTTTACGTACTCATCTTTCATATCTGTTGTAGCAGGAACTGGAGAGAAACCAATCGCATTAGTCAAAACCGCTGCTGGAACTCCAGTAGCTCTAATTGTTGTTGCATCTCCACCAACTGAACCAAGCATCCACTGTGGTGCATAGCGTAGTTGTGCTGCAGTTCCGAGCATTGCAGATGTTGCAGAAGAAACACCGAAGAGAATTACTACATCTGCTTCTGCAGCCTTGAACTTTGTAATCCAGCCTGCTGCTGCAGTTGCTGATTGTGAACCTGATGCGTAAGGCACACGAACCGCGAAGTTAACTCCAGCGGCCTTGAAGCCTGCTAGCGCATCTGTTCCGAAGTCATCATCCTGGTATAGAAGACCAATCTTCTTGCCAGCAAAATTTTCCTTGATGTACTCACCCATGATTTTTGCTTCCATAATGTAGGAAGGCAGAACGGTGTAAGTAGTTGGGTACTTCTTCTTGTCTGCGAATCCACTAAATCCAGTGTTTATAAAGAGGACAGGAATTCCGCGGCGACCTGGGTTAACAGATGATGCAACCGCTTTCACGTTTGCAGTACCCAAAGGAGCAAGAAGTGCCATGACCTTATCCTTAAGGATTAGCTCATTTGTCTTTGCAACCGCTTCAGTTGGGACATAACGATCATCCTTAACAACGAGAGTTACTTTGCGACCATTGATTCCACCGTTTGCATTGAGGTAATCAAAGTATGCCTTTGCTGCACCTGGAATCTTGTTGTAACCAAGTGATGCTGTACCGGTCATTGGAAGAGTCATACCGAGTTTGATCTCAGTAGCGCTAACTCCAACTTCCTTTGCTTGCGCAGGAATAGCTGTTGCAACTAATCCAACGATCGCCAGTACCGCTGAAGCTGTAAACAGCTTGCGACGGTTAAGTGCTTTCATGTGTTTCCTTCCATCGAGGGTTTGGTCCGAGATTACTGCATTTACTTGTGAGTACTGCCCAGTAATGCCTCATGTTTAGCCTTGCGAGCGCGGTGTTGCTCGACGGGCCCGTTTGGTACGAACAGAACGGTCAAAATCAGCAGGCCGCTCACGATTAATCCAGGAAGATTTGTCGTCACGCTCTCTGAAGTCCCCAGCCTGTGGGCAATAACGTCGGCAATCTCAGGAATAACCACCAGCACGAAGGCTCCAAGAATCACCCCGCCAAGGGTCGTAATTCCAGCTAAGACCGCTCCGGTGAGGACGGCAAAAGAAAGGGAAAGCGGGAAAGCACTTGGCGAAACGGTGCCGATTGTCATGGCAAGTAGCGCTCCAGCTAGCCCTGCGATTCCGGCGCTGATTGTGAAGGCTAAAACCTTAGAGCGGGCGGTGTTGATGCCAGCTAGCTGGGCCGCGACCTCGTGGCCACGTCCTGCTCTCCAGGATCTTCCATAGCGCGAGTTCAGAATATTTCTGATTGTCCAGGTCGAAATCAATGCAGCCAATGCTGCAATCCAAAAGAACCATTTATATTGTGTGAAATCTTCACCTAGTGAAAGTGGTGGGAACCCCACATCAAAAACTAAACCTTGCTCGCCGCCCAAGACCGAGAATTGGTTTGCAAGTGAGGGAAGTCCGATCGCCAGCGCCAAAGTTGTTCCGGCTAAATACGGTCCTGATAAACGCGCAGCTGCTGCACCCAACAATGCACCACCTATTGCTGCAGCTAAAACTGCTGCAACAAAACACAAAAGAATCGGAAGGTTGTATTCAATTCGCAAGACCGCTGCAGCATAAGCACCAAGAGCCATCAATGCTCCGTGGCCAAGAGATACCTGGCCGGAATACCCTGTCAACAAAATAATTGAAGAGATCGCAATTACATACACTGCAATGGAAGCGCCTTGATAAACACGAAGCTCATCTACCCAGCCACTAAGGAAATAAAGAACAACCCCACCAAGAATAAATAGCACTAGGTGCGTACTTTCTTTCTTAGGCTTATGTGAATCTTTTTTCTTAAGCACGTCGACCCGCCTTCACTCCGATGATTCCCTGAGGGCGGACAAATAAGACAGTCAACAAAACGATGAACGGTGCAATAAAAAAAAGACCGCTGCTGATGTACATCAGAACAAATGAGATGGTGATTCCTAGGAACAAGCCACCAAGGACTGCACCAAGCAAGCTATCTAGTCCTCCAATGACTGCCGCAATAAATCCTGAAACCAGAAGTAATGAGAATTCAATTGAATCTGGGGAGAAAGTTCCATTTCCATTAACGGTTTGGAAAAGTCCGGCGACCGCACCGGCAGCACCTGCTAGCGCCCAACCAAGGGTTCGAACTGCATCGACTTTGATACCCGAAAGACGTGCAATTTCAGGTGCATGGGCCGATGCTCGCAAGGCCAAACCAAGGTTGGTCTTTTGGAAAAGAATCGTTAGCAGAATTAGCAAGATAAGGACGATCACAAGAATTAATAGTTTTAGCGGAGAAAACACCAGTGTGGATCCATTAATGGTGAAACCAATATTTGAAATCGGGGCAACGATTCGAAGATCCTGCCCACCCCAGATCATGCTGATTACTGCGCGAATAACACCCAGCAAGCCAAGTGTTGCAATGATTGGTGCGACGCCCGCAATTGGGCCAGATGATGCGTGCTTAACAAGTGATCGCATCAAAATCAATTCAACAAGTGCGGCAAACAATGCTCCACCGATCATCGCAACTGGCAGTGCAACCCAAAAAGAACCAATGCGTGAAACCGCTTCATAGCCAAAGTAAGTTGTCAAAAGCGCCATGCCCGCTTGGGCAAAGTTAACAACGCGGGTACTGCGCCAAACCAGCACAAATGCAATCGCCATTAATGCATAAATTGATCCGGCAGTAATGCCAATCAAAAGAGTATTGAGCAGTTGCATGATTAATACCCCAAATATGCAGCGCGGACTGCAGGGTCATCTATCAATGCTTGTGCATGATTTACCGCAACAACTTTTCCTAAATTCAAAACGATACCAAGGTCGGCAATCTTTAATGCCCCCATTGCATTTTGTTCTACAAGTAAAACCGTCAATCTCATCTGTGTCGTCAAGTCTTTAATTGTTTGAAAGATTTGTTCAACAACTAGCGGCGCTAGACCTAGTGATGGTTCATCGAGTAACAAGAGTTTTGGCTTAGACATAATTGCGCGGCCAATAGCCAGCATCTGACGCTCGCCACCAGACAAGGTGTCAGATCTTTGATTTATGCGTTCACCTAAACGAGGGAAAATGTCGACCACTTGGTTCAGAGAATCTTTCATCTCCTTGCCATCTTTGCGCCAAATCGCACCGAGTTCGAGATTTTCCTTAACTGTTAATTCAGGGATTACTGATTTGCCTTCTGATACATGTGAAATCCCCATGCGAACTAACTTTTCAGGACGTGTACCTGTAATGGTTTCGCCCATCCAGTTAACTACACCGTGGGTTGGCTTATTGAGGCCAGATAAAGCGCGCAGAAGCGTAGTTTTTCCGGCTCCGTTTGAACCAATGATTGCGGCAAGCTTGCCGGTCGGTACGGCTAAAGAAACTTGGTTGACCGCACAAATTGCACCATGGTGCACGGTTAAATTGGAAACATTAAGCGACATTGTTGCTTCCTGTTCCAAGGTAGGCAGCCATCACAGCTGGATTGCGGCGTACAGTTTCAGCATCACCGCTAGCGATTACTTCGCCAAAGTTTAGAACATACAGCTTGCTGCAAACGGACATAACAACATCCATATGATGCTCAACAAGAAGTACTGACATATCAACGCTGAGATTCTTAATCAGCGAGTTCATCCATTCAATATCTTGAGTTCCCAAACCGCCAGCAGGTTCATCCAACATTAAAATTGTTGGCTCACTAACAAGTGCGCGCGCAATTGCTACACGCTTGGTGTCTGGATATGACAAAGTGTCTGCTCGGCGATGTGCGATACCACCGGCATACACGCGCTCTAATGCAACTCGAGCTTTGTCACGAATTTGATCCTCATCTTTTCTGTTGCGACCAAGTGCTGCAGAAATCAATCCTGTTTGTGCTAGATGTTGAGCGCCAATCATGACATTTTCAAGAACTGTTAAGTCGCCAAAAAGACCGACTCCTTGAAGAGTTCGGGCGATACCTAAATCAACTAGTTCGTGGGGCTTTGGAAAATCACTCTTCTTGCCATTTAGATGTAGTTCGCCTGAATCTGGAGTGACAAGGCCGCAGAGCGCGTTAAACAAAGTTGTCTTACCGGCACCGTTTGGACCAATCAGTCCAACAACTTCATTCTTGGCGATATCCAAATAAACATCGTTGAGAGCCCGAAGACCGCCGAAGGAGACATTGACTCGTTCGACTTTCAGCGCTGAAGTATTAGTAGACATGAGGTGCATAGATTCTAGGCACACGAGGGCCGGTTCGTGTAACTATTTCGTAGTTAATGCTGCCACTTGCTGCTCCCCAGTCATCAGCTGTGTACTCACCCTTAGAGCCGTCACCAAAAACAATCACCCAATCACCCGAATCAGCCTTAGATTCAACCCCCAAATCAACCACGAACTGATCCATCGAAACTCGGCCAATTATTGGTGCGCGTTTTCCGTCAACAAAAACTCCGGCACGCTGGGCCGTTCGTGGGATTCCATCGGCATAACCCATGGCAACAACTCCCAGTTTAGTCTCAGCGGTTGTATGCGCAGTTGCACCGTAGCCCACTGGTGAATGTGCTGGAACAGTTTTTACTAAATGTAATTTGGCCCGAAGTTGCATGGCAGGTTTTAATCCAAGTGAGGCGCTGTCCCCTAAAGAATTAACATCGGGTGAAAGACCGTACATTGCAATACCTACTCTGACCATATTAAAACGTGAGTTCTCATCCTTTAGAGATGCAGCAGAGTTTGAGAGATGGCGAACAATATTGGTGTAGCCAAATGATTCAACCGTTGCAACCATTTCCTTAAAGCGGTTCAGCTGTACCTCATTTTGTTCTTGTCCTGGTTCATCAGCTCGCGCAAAGTGAGAGAAAATTCCGACGACATCTAAATTTGCTACATGGTGGCCATCGATCTTGCCCCATTCATTGAGAAATCCACCGCGCGTCATTCCGGTATCTACTTCTAGATGCACCTTTGGACGAAATTCAGATTTCACCGCACCGATTTCTACAAGTGCTTTAATTGAAGAAGCAGCTAACTCAATGTGATTATCTACAGCTAATT
>B570J14230_10000574_pt1 | contig 14880 bp, 14 predicted proteins | sample LakMenepilimnion_3_FD_14230 | JGI IMG/M metagenome (IMG submission 14230) | reverse complement strand
TTATCGGCAGGTCGAATGCCACGCAGGAAATTTTATGGAATACGCAGCCATGAGAGGCGAGATCAAAAAATTGGAAACAGACGGCCGCAGGAGTAAGCGCAAGCGTCATGAAGTAGAGGAAGAAATTGGAAATATCCGCAAACGATTGAAGCAGCATCCATCTCACAGTTGTCCAGATCGAGAGAATCATTCTCGGTTGACTGAACGAGCTCAGCGCTTACAACGAGAGATAGATGGTTTAACGGAACGGATAAATTCAAGGACAAATGTGATTGCCAAAAGGTTTGATCGAATTAAGGTGATTCTGGATAAATTTGGATACATAGATAATGATGTGATTACAAAATCTGGAAAATTGCTAGCTAAAATCTATGGTGAAACTGATCTTTTAATATCTGAATCAATTCAAGCAGGTGTCTTTAATACACTTGCTCCAGCTGATCTTGTCTCGGTGATCTCTGCTTGTATATATGAGTCTCGCAATGACGAAGCTGCTAAGGTTCCTCGAGGTGATGTTCAATTGGCGCTAGCAATTGTTTCAAAGATTTATGCGAAAATTCATGATGCAGAAAGTGATATGAATNTAGAACCNATGCGAGCACCGGACNTTGGTTTCTGTTGGGCTTCTCATAAATGGGCAAGTGGTCACTCCTTGACATCCATATTGAAGGGTAGTGAATTGACTGTTGGTGATTTTGTAAGAGCGATGAAACAAATAATTGANTTGCTACGCCAATTACGCGCAGCTGCTCCTGAACTCCAACCAATAATTGATCAATCCTTGAAGCAGATTGATCGAGGAGTTATTGCATATGCAGGAGCTGCGATATGACTTTAATGCTTCTAGATAGCGCCTCGCTTTGGTATCGTGCCTATTTTGGTATGCCTGACACATTAGTGTCACCATCTGGGATGCCCGTTAATGCTATCCGTGGCTATTTAGATATGACATCTCGTTTGATTGTTAAGTACAAACCTGATCGATTAGTTGCTTGTTTGGAGGGGGATTGGCGACCTTCATGGAGAGTTGAGCTATTTCCTGAGTACAAATTGAATCGATTGGATGAAGAGGGCCAAGAGGATGAACCTGACACGTTATCACCGCAAATTCCAATTTTGCTAGAGGTTCTTGACGCGCTCGGTTTACCGATACTTGGAGTTGATGATTATGAAGCAGATGATTTAATAGCAACTTTGAGCGTTGAGCAAACTGGACCAATTCGAATAGTTACTGGTGATCGGGATTTGTTTCAACTAGTTGATGAAATACGGGATGTAAAAATTGTTTATTTAGCTAAAGGAGTATCCAATCATGATCTAGTAGATCTTGATTGGATTTCAAATAGGTATGAAATTCCTGGGGAACGGTATGCACTTTTTGCCATGATAAGAGGCGACTCATCAGATGGTTTACCTGGCATCAAAGGCATAGGTGAAAAAGGAGCTGCCAATATTGCGAACAAATTTAATTCTTTGCCTGCTGCGATGGAGGCTGCAAAACTAGGCGATGATCGGCTCTCACCCAATCATCGAAAGAAATTACTTGAAAGCTCAGATTATGCATTGATTGCACCCAAATTGGTTAACTGCGCCACTGATGTCACTATTCCAAAGATGGATATAAATCTTCCCAAATCACCAGCTTCAATGTCAGATTTAATAAGACTGAAGGATCAATATGGGCTGGGTGCGAGTATCGATCGGATAATGAATGCTCTCGGATGGTCATGATCAACATACCCATTAGTTTGCTTGCAGGATTAGTTGCTTCGCTCTCCTTCAAACCTCTTGCGTTGTGGCCATTTGCTCTAATCGGTTTGGGAGTTTGGTATCAGTTGATATGTGTCCAGAATTTTAAAAAGCGACTGCAAAGTTCTTACTTTTTTGGATTAGGTATCCTTCTGCCGACCCAAGCCTGGACCGGAATTTATGTGGGTGATCTTCCATGGCTAGTTCTTTGTTTCGGACAAGCTTTAATTTTTACTCTCCCATCGTTTTTTGTAGGAAAAGGTAAAACTTTTAATCAGATAACGTTTATTTGTTCATATATGCTTGTTGAAGTAATTTTAAGAACCTTCCCATTTACTGGTTTCGGTTGGACTAGGCTTGGGTTTAGCCAAATAAACTCACCATTAATAATCATATATCCAGTACTTGGCGTGGCAGGGGTTGCATTATTTTTATCTTGGTATTCAACAATCCGATCCTTCAAATCATTTTTGCTCCCAACTTCTATATTGATTGTAGCTGCGTTCATTCCTAACCCAGTTGTTTTTGATGGCTCTATTAAATTGGCTTTGGTTCAGGGGGGAGTGGTTAAACTTGGATTGGATTTCAATGATAAACCTCGAGAAGTCTTCCTGCGCCATGTTATCCAAACTCAAAAATCAATTTCACCAAACCAGGTAGATCTAATCGTTTGGCCAGAAAACGCTGTAGATGTTGATGTGTTCAAAAATGCGGATGTAATGCAAACTATTTCGGATCTATCAAAGGAGCTAGCAACCCCAATTTTGATTGGCGGGGTCACTAATCCATCAAATCCGCGCAATCAATCTATGCTTTTTGATCCGCAATTAAAACAAATTTACACTAAACGGTATCTAACACCCTTTGGAGAGTATGTACCATTGCGATCCTTAGCTGAAAAACTCTCACCGTATGCCCAACAAGTAAATGATTTTGATGCTGGTTCAAATTCAATCGTGTTTGAAATAGATAAATACCAATTTCATACTTTAATCTGCTATGAGTTACTGAATGACAAGTTTGTTTCAGAAAATGACAGAGATTTTCTTGTAATTCAAACAAACAATGCAACATTTGGAGATACCGCTCAATTAGATCAGCAACTCAATATTGCCCAAATTAGAGCAACAGAGTCTTCTCGCCATTTAGCTTATGTTTCAACTACAGGAACAACCGCGTTAATAAATTCTTCAGGCCAAATAGAAAGTAAATTGATCAAATTCCAGCCTGGAACATTAATAGGCGACATTGATATATCTTCTGGCAGCTCTTATGCTCAAGAATTAAATAGGTATTTGGAACCGTTGGCAATGATTGTGTTGCTACTATTTCTCATGTTAAGACGTTGGGCGAGAGCATGATATATGTTTTGGTAATCATACCAACCTATAATGAATCTGAAAGCATTCAATCTCTTCTGGATAGGCTAAATAATGTACGTCAAAAATTAGCAGATATATATAAGATTGATATCTTAATTGTTGATGACAACTCACCCGATAGCACCGCAGCAATTGCTGCCAACATGCATTTATCTGGTTTAGAGATTTTACAGCGGCGAGAAAAACTAGGATTAGGGCCGGCTTATTTGGCTGGCTTTACGCATGGATTAAAAAATGATTATCAGTATTTCGTGCAAATGGATGCTGATTTAAGTCATCAGCCAGAACAGCTGGTGCATCTCCTTAATGCAGCAGCTAAATCAGATTTAGTTATCGGCACCAGATGGATATCGGGTGGTTCGGTCGTTAATTGGCCCAAAAGACGCAAATTGATATCAAAATCAGGTACAGGTTATGCATCATTTGTGTTGAATCTTCCATATAAAGATCTAACATCAGGTTACCGAGTGTTACCAAGGGAGTTTTTATCTCAATTAGATTTCTCCTTAATTGAAACGCGCGGTTACGGATTTCAAATTGAGATGGCTTTGAAGGCAATTGAATCTGGGTATAGAATCAAACAGGTTCCAATAACATTCACTGAGCGAGCACATGGTTACTCAAAAACTAGTGCGGCAATAATTTGGGAAGCATGGGCACTAGTCACAAAATGGGGACTGCGACGCCTGTTTATTCGCCGATAATCTACATTATGTAAAGTAGGAAAGATCTAGTTAGAGGCCAACTCCTCGATCGGTAAACAACTACATACTAAATTCCTATCTCCAAAAACCCCATCTATTCTGCCTACTGTTGGCAGATATTTTCCAGCTCTACCAATACCAACGCCTTCACCACTGGGGAAAGCTGCAATCTGACGAGAATATTTTCGGTCCCAATCATCTCGAATTAAATCTCCCATTGTGTGGGGTGCGTGCCGCAGCGGTGAATCTTCTATCGAGATCTTTCCAGATTCAATCTCGGCAATCTCACTGCGAATGCTCTCCATCGCCGATAAGAACCTATCCAACTCTCTAACATCCTCTGATTCAGTAGGTTCAATCATCATCGTTCCAGCTACTGGAAAGCTAACAGTTGGAGAATGAAAACCATGATCCATAAGTCGTTTCGCTATGTCATCAACGGTGACACCTGTGGACTTTGTTATATCTCTAATATCAATGATGCACTCATGTGCAATATGTCCGTTTTGACCTCGATATAAAACTGGGAAGGATGGATCCAATTTTTTAGCCAAATAGTTAGCTGACAAGATCGCAACCTCAGTTGCTCTAGTCAATCCTGCTCCACCCATCATCCTGATATACATCCATGAGATAGGCAAAATGGATGCAGAACCAAATGGTGCACTAGATACCGGACCAGGACCAGTTATCGGACCGGCAGTGGAGTTAGCTGGATGGTTAGGTAGAAATGGAGCTAAATGGGAGCGAGCAATTACTGGACCTACTCCTGGTCCCCCACCACCATGTGGAATACAAAAAGTTTTGTGGAGGTTTAAATGTGAAATATCAGCTCCAAATTTTCCAGGCTTAGCAACTCCTACTAATGCATTCAAGTTAGCCCCATCAACATAAACCTGTCCACCAGCTTTGTGAACTAATTCGCATATTTCTGATATGGCAGATTCAAACACTCCATGTGTTGAAGGGTAAGTCACCATTAATGCTGCCAGTTGACCTTCATGCTGAGTGATTTTTGATTTTAAATCTTCAATAGAGACGTTACCATCCTCATCACATGCGATGACAATAACTTTCATTCCTGCCATCACCGCACTTGCCGCATTTGTGCCATGGGCACTTGAAGGAATTAGACAAATATTTCTTGCCTGTTCTCCTTTGCTATCAAGATAATTTCTAATAGCTAGTAATCCAGCGAACTCCCCCTGCGAACCAGCATTTGGTTGCAATGAAACAGCGTCATAACCAGTAACTGAAGTTAACCAATTACTCAAAGACTCTATTAGTTTTGTATACCCGAGTGATTGTGAGATTGGAGCAAATGGGTGGATTGAGTTAAATTCAGGCCAGGTTATTGGAATCATCTCTGAGGTAGCATTTAATTTCATGGTGCAGGAACCCAGTGGAATCATGGTTCTATCCAGAGCAAGATCTCGATCAGATAATGCTCTAATATATCGGAGCATTGATGTCTCTGAGTGATAGGTGTTAAAAATAGGATGGGTAAGAAAATCACTTTCTCTAACCATTTTTGAGGAAATTTTGCTATCTGTTAACAGCTTTGCTTGGAATATTTGAATTAGGGATTCTAAATCTTTATATGAACTTTGCTCATCAAAACTCACTGCAAGATGTTGCTCATCAATAAAGCGTAAATTAAACCCTGCCTTTTCAGCTGTCTCATAGATTGATCTAGCTTTTGATGTTGGCACCAAAACGGTATCAAAAACCTCATAATCAGCCACAGCAAAACCAGAAACTTTTAGCGAGGCCCTAAAGTTATAAGCCATTTGTTGAATATTTGATGCAATTGATTTCAAACCCGCCGGTCCATGCCACATTGCGTAGAAAGCTGAAATTACAGCCAACAAAACTTGCGCTGTGCAGATATTCGAAGTGGCTTTATCCCGCCTGATGTGTTGTTCACGAGTTTGCAGAGCCAATCGAAAAGCTAGATTTCCGTGAGTATCAACAGATTGACCAACTAAACGACCCGGTAGTGATCTTTCTAAACCATTTCTAACCGCCATGAAACCAGCATGAGGACCGCCAAAACCTACTGGAACCCCAAATCTTTGAGCTGAACCCACAGCAACATCGGCACCACACTCTCCCGGTGATTTGAACAAGGTCAAAGCTAAAAGATCGCAATCCACNATTGCAAGTGCGCTATTCGCTTGAATCTGCTTTATAACTGATTCAATACTTTTAACTTGACCAGTTGAATTTGGATAAGCAATTAATCCTGCAAATATCTCTTCACCCAACGCTGATGAAAAATCAGTTTCAANAATCNTGATCTTTAGTGGTTTTGCTCTAGTNTGAATAACTGCTTTTACGTGCGGATGTAGATTTGAATCTATTGCAAAAGCTGCTTCATCACTTCCTTGCCAAACTCTTCTAGCTAATGTCATTGCTTCGGCCGCGGCAGTTGCTTCATCCAACATTGAGGCATTAGCTATTGCTAAACCGGTTAAATCTGTAACTGCAGTTTGAAAAGCAAAAATTGCCTCTAGACGACCTTGACTGATCTCTGGTTGGTAAGGCGTGTAGGCGGTGTACCATCCTGGATTTTCTAAAACATTTCTTAAAATTACGGCTGGAGTTATCGTTCCGTAATAACCATTTCCAATGAAATTCTTCATCACCATATTCTGTGAGGCAATTTTCTTAATTTCAGCTAACGCATCTATCTCCGATAATGCTTGTGGCAGAGCCTTTTCAATTTCACCTTTGATATGGATATTTGATGGCACAACAGAGCTGATAAAAGAATCTAAATCTTTAAATCCCAAATCCAAAAGCATGGTTTGAATCTGATACTGGTTGGGTCCAATATGTCGATCGATAAAATTAGATCGATGATCCATTACTCCCCCGAACCCATTTGATGTTAGGGGAAGATTTTAGTTGTTTTAAGCTCCCTTGAGCTTTCTGCGTTGGGCTAACTCATCGTTAGTTTCACCACTTACTACGAGGGAACCATCTTCTAGACTTTCACCCTGTAGCTTAGAAAGCGAACCTTCAACCTCACTCCAGACTTTGCCTATAGCGATACCAAAGACGCCTTGGCCCCCTTGCAATAAATCAACAATCTCATCTGGGCTAGTACATTCATAGATCGATGCGCCGTCACTCATTAAAGTTATTGACTCTAAATCTGAAACGCCACGTGAACGTAAATGCTCAACAGCGGTTCGGATATTTTGCAATGAAACACCCGTATCTAGTAACCGCTTAACAATTTTTAAAACTAAAATATCTCGAAAGCTATATAGTCTTTGAGAGCCAGATCCAGCTGCTCCTCGTACCCCTGGCTCAACTAAGCCAGTTCTCGCCCAATAATCTAATTGACGATATGAGATGCCAGCGGCAACACAAGCAGTTGCGCCTCGATAACCGATATCTGATGAGGTATTCATGGGGACTCAATTCTATGGGGAGGGCTTAATTGTAGAAGAAGAGATTGCCCCCAATCGGGACCGACACGAGCAAATTAAAGCCAAGGTTTAGGGTTGGACTTATCCGAGGAAATCTTCCGGATTGATCTGGTCCAGGAACTCCTTGAACCGCTCAACTTCATCCTCGGCCTGATCTGGAATCTCAATACCGGCATCAGTTAGTAATTGCTCACTGGCCAAGATGGGAGCACCAAGCCGTAAGGCAAGTGCAATTGCATCACTTGGTCTGGCTGAAACATTTGGTCCATCCTTAAAATTTAACTGAGCATAGAAAATTCCATCTTTGAGCTCTGTCAGATAAACGGTGCTTAAAGTTGTCCCGATTTGATCAAGTACATCTTTGAAGAGGTCATGAGTTAATGGTCTTGGAGGTTTAACATCTTGCTGTGCAAATGCGATTGCAGTTGCCTCCACTGCCCCTAACCAAATTGGCAAATACCTAACGCCATCTAACTCTTTAAGTAGAACGATTGGTTGGTTAGATGGCATCTCAACTCTAACGCCCATAACCTCAACTGGATGATAAATACTCATTAGCCAGGATGTCATTACTTTGCGCGGTGCAAGCCAGCGCGAACCAAAGATGCATGCAATCGAATAGATAAGGCTGCTAACTCGCGCTCTACCTCTTCTGCCCTTGCTTTGGCTTCAGAACCTTTTTGTCTAAGTAATGGAGTGGTGACCTGCTCAACTAAACCTATCTCCCGATCAGCTGCAGTTTTAAAGGCGCGTAAGTGCCTTGCACCTATACCAAAAGCTGAAATCTCGGCAACAGCTTTTGCAACCGCCAAAGCATCTGCGTCATAGTGACGAGCCCTGATTGCAATCAATCCATATGATTCAATCTCAGTCAACTGATCATCCGTTAACTTTGACGCTGCTAATAACTCTGCTCTGGTAAGTCTTAGATCATTTTCACCAGCATATTGATCACCAACAGATACTCCTTCATTTGTGGCTAATCTTGGAGTTGCAACTCCTCCAACCGTTTTAGCAGGTGATAATCCCCTATCCATAGCATCTAAATTCTCTTTGATAACTTTTAAGGGCAGGTACTGATCTCTTTGAGCAAGAAGTACAAATCTAAGACGTTCTAAGTCATTGGTTGTGAATTTACGATATCCACTAGGTGTGCGCTGTGGCTCTATCAATCCTTCAGATTCTAGAAACCTAATCTTAGAAATGGTGATATCTGAAAATTCACTTCTAAGTCGAGTAAGTACTTCACCAATACTTAAATATGCCCTGGCTGGAACATTCATTTCTTTTCTCCAACAAACAAAGTTAGGTGATATTTACCAATTTGAATTTCATCGCCAACTTTAATGTTTGACTCTTTCATAGATATCGCATTTATATAAGTTCCATTCAAACTTCCTAAATCTTTTATTGAATATCCATTATTCTTACTAATCATCGCATGAGATCGAGAAACCGTAATATCATCTAAATGAATATCATTATTGGTATCTCGTCCGATTTTAGTTTGATTGGTATCTAGTAGATAACGAGCCCCGGCTCCTGGGCCTTTAAGCACAAGCAAAATACCTTCATTTTCTGGGAGATTTCTTACTACTTCTTGCTGCTCTGAATTCAAAGAGTTAAAAAGATCGGCAGAATAACCTTCTTGTGGAATGGAGCGCAGTTGTCGAAGATTTAAGGTGGAGGTTAGATCCTTCGGCGGTGTTGCTTTATCTGCCATCACTCCTCCAACCGGTTTACCGTCAACTAGAGGCTCACACTATTGGGTTGATTGACAGTGGTCAAGCGGTCAAATTTTGATAATCCTGGGCCGAAAGTAGTTGATCCTGCAAAGTTTGGGTTGAAATCTCAATCTCAGCAATCCAACCGCCACCATAGGGATCAGAGTTGATAACCTCTGGATTTGCTTCCAACTTTTCATTAATTAAAACTATTTTTCCAGTAATTGGAGCATAAATCTCTGAAACAGATTTTGTAGATTCAACCTCACCGCAGACTTTATCAGCGGCAACATCGCTACCAACTTTAGGCAACTGAATATAAACGATATCCCCCAAGGCAGCTTGCGCGAAATCTGTGATCCCGATTCGAAATTTGGTTGCAGATAGCTCTTGGACCCATTCATGCTCTTTTGTGTATCTAAGCTCTGATGGAACTGATGACATTTGCGTCCTATTCCTTACCCTTGGGTTGTTTTACACCTTTTATAAAATACTGAATTCCTGTGTAAAAGTACAGGCACAATCCCCAGATAGCAAAGGCCCAGCCAACTCGGTAACACCAGATACCTACTATGGGTAGATCTTCAAGCAGTAGAAAGGGAAATGCATAGAGAAGGTTAAAGGTTGCCGCTTTGCCCAAAAAGGTAACCTCTACATAAGCGATGTTACGCAGCCGTTGTGAGATTACTACCAGTAACAAGATCAGATCCCGGCTTATGATCGCAATCACTAACCACCAGGGTAAATACTCCTTGATCGCAAAAGCAATTATCACCGCGCCTATGTATAACCGGTCAACCGCCGGATCAAACTTTGCTCCAAAATCTGATGTTTGATTTAAGGCCCGAGCCAATTTCCCATCGAAGTAATCAGTTATCGCTCCAATTGTTATGACGATAAAACTAGCCACCGGCTCCTCCAGAATTAGAAATAAATAGAGAAAAAGGGGAACTCCCAAAGCACGAAGTAGGGTCAGAAGGTTTGGGAGATTAAGACTCATCACGCTCCTTCACCTTCACAGCAACCTCGATTGGTGTTCCATCAAAACCAAAGACTTCGCGCAATCTACGTTCAATAAAGCGTCGGTAAGCGTTCTCAAGAAAACCATTAGCAAAAACAACAAATTTAGGCGGGCAGGTACCAGCTTGGGTAGCAAATTTAATTTTTGGCTGCTTTCCACCTCTAACTGGTGGCGGGTTAGCCCCAACTAACTCTCCAAGGAAGGCATTTAATTTGGCAGTTGGGATTCTCTTTTCCCAGTTTGTTAAAGCTGTTCGAAGCGCAGGTGCTAATCGATCTCGATGCCAGCCGGTTTTTGCTGAGAGATTTACCCGCTGAGCCCAGGGGTAGCGTTCCAATTGGCGCTCTATTTCTTTGTCGAGTACTAGTTGGCGCTCTTCATCAACTAAATCCCATTTGTTCATAACAATCACTAAGGCTTTGCCTGCCTCATCCGCCATTGAAACTATTCGTACGTCCTGCTCAGTAAGTATTTGGGATGCGTCAAAAATTACTAGCGCTACTTCGGCACGCTCCAATGCAATGGAGGTGCGAAGAGATGCGTAGTAATCAGTACCACTTGCTTGGTGTGCTCTCCTTCTAATTCCAGCTGTATCGATAAATCTCCAAGTTGATCCACCGAAATCAATTAGTTCATCAACAGCATCACGAGTCGTTCCTTCAGCATCATCTACTAAAACTCTTGGCGCACCCGCCAATACATTCAGCAAACTTGACTTACCAACATTGGGACGACCAACTAGGGCAACTCTGCGATAACCATCATCAACTTGAGCCGTTCCAACCTCTGGAAGTTGTGAGATTAACAAGTCCAGAAGATCACCGCTTCCCCGGCCATGCAATGCTGATACAAAGCGCGGTTCCCCCAAGCCTAAATTCCAAAGAGCATAGCCATCAGATTCATCTTCGGCGTTATCTATCTTGTTTCCAACCAAAATAACTTTCTTTCCACTCTTTCGAAGTAGATCAACCAGTGATTGATCCTCATCTAATGCACCAACCTGTGAATCAACTACAAACATAACCAGATCTGCTTCATTGATGGCAGCCTCTGCTCCAGCTGTTATCTTCTCTGAAATTCCCTCTGGTTTTACCTCCCAGCCACCTGTATCAATTAAGAAAAATCTACGACCGTTCCATTCCGCTTCATATTTAACCCGGTCTCTGGTAACTCCAGGTGTATCTTCAACAATCGCTTCACGCCGCCCAATCATTCGGTTCACCAGGGTTGATTTACCAACATTTGGTCTACCAATAACCGCGATGGTTGGAAGACCCAAAAGATTCCTTTGTTTTAACCATTTCCAAACTTGATCAACTACCTCTTGCAGGGACAATCTGGTGGAATCGATAACTGCCGCATCTTCGGCTTGAGTTAAGGGAGAAACTGCCCTATTTGAATCAATTTCATCCCTATTAGAAAGAGATTTACCTACCTCATTTCGATCAATAGTTTCATGCATTTCACTTTCCCGTCGCAAAGCTCTCGCATCGATATCGGCATGCAGATAAATCTTCAATTGGGCGTGTGGGGCAACAACAGTTCCAATATCACGACCTTCAACAACTATGCCGATTGGTGCATCGGAAATATATTTTCTTTGAATCTCAAGCAAAAGCTTTCGCACCTTTGGCATTGCACTGATTTTGCTCACTAAATTGTTAACTCTCTGCAACCTGATCTCCCGAGAGATGTCTTTATCGTTTACAAAAATTTTAGGATCAGATGGATTTGTATCAAACACTATAGAGCTTTTTTCCAGATGATCAATAAGATCATCTTCCAATTCAATTTTATTTTCTAGCGCCAAATAAGTCACAGCACGGTATAAAGCGCCAGTATCGAGATAACTCCAATTAGCACGTAGCGCTATTGCTTTTGCAGTGGAAGATTTGCCCGAGCCACTTGGCCCGTCGATTGCTAAGACCAGATTGGACATGAGGTCAGTCTATCTTTAGTAATTAAAGATATTTATCGATTTTTGGCTGGATGAACCTTAAATCCTAGGTTTTCTAAGTGTTTTGAAAGTGCCTCGCAATCATTTGCCGACAACGCCAAGGTTATCAATCCTGTTTCTTGTCCAGGTGAGTGTTCAATGCTTAGATCTTCAATGTTAACTAAAACCTTGGCACACTCATTAAAAATACGAGCTAACTCACCAGGTTTATCATCGATAACTATCGGTAGGTAGGCGTAATCTCTATTTTTGGCGCCATGTTTACCTGGTATCTTATTTTTACCTTCGCGGCCTTTATCAATAAAATCCACCAATTTATTTGAGTTCTTTCTTGCAATACTTTGTTTTACCTCTTCTAAACCGGTGATAATAGAATCAATTACTGGCGTGATCGAACTCTGATTTTCAATTATTATCTGACTCCATAACTGAGCATCAGCACTTGCTAATCTTGTTAGATCTCTTAAACCTTGACCCGCTAAGTTTAAATTTTCACTTGAAATATCATGCAAGGATCCGGCAAGTAAAGAGCTTAAAATTTGTGGCAGATGAGAGATCCTGGCAACCACATCATCATGTTCTGATGAACTTAACCAATAAAGAGTACCCCCACATATTTCAACCAAATCTTGAGCAATTTCCTTATTTTTTGCAGCAAAAAATGAATCGGTAATAGCAATCCAAGCTCGTCCTTCAAAGAGATCTGCTCTGGCATTTTCAGCACCTGCCACCTCTCGGCCTGCCATAGGATGCAGTGAGAAGAAATTTTCACTATTCGCTGATAATTCATTAACCTTAAGTAAAAGATCAGACTTAACGCTGGATAAATCACAAACTATCGATCTTGGATTCTTATTTAATTGTTCTACCACTACCTGTCCATTTAATGCTGTCGGGACGGCGATGATAATTAATTCCGGTTTGGCAATTACCTCACCCTTAACTAAATCTGTGGCTAATTTCTGGGCATCGGAGTTGATATCAACAATGTCAACGCTAATTCCTGAAGCTTTCAATCGTAATCCGACTGAGGTACCGATTAAACCGGCGCCCACAATGCGAACGTTCTTGATCATTGAGCTAAATCTTTGCGTAATACCGTCGCACCACGCAGATAAATATGCTTAACATCCCCCAGGGAGCGCTCCAAATGAGCGTGCATGAGCACACGAACAACCCTAGGAAGTGCTTCAGCCACATCGATTTCCACCGAACACAACAGGGGAACGGTGCCCAATCCAATTTTCCGAGCTGCCACGGCAGGAAACTCCGAGGTTAAATCTGGGGTGGCGGTCAAAATGATAGAAATCAAATCTTCTGTATCTATTTGGTTAGCAGTAAGCATCTGAGTCAGCAACTCTGAAACGGCCTCGACCATTTCTTCAGCACTATCTTTATCTAACTGGATTGCTCCCCTAATACCTCTGATTCGCATCTGGTAATAGTATCGAGAAGAGCTAAGCGAGCGATTGAAGTTAAACAGATTTGCCTAGATGTCGCTTTAACCATTTAGGCAGATATTGGAAACCTCTTTATCTATATATTGTTAATCGCCAGATCGCAGAAAAGCCATATATCGATAAATCTATACAGATTTACGCTTGTTTTTGTCGATAAACCAATATTAACCAGGGCCATTAATGCCGATAAATGTCTAAATGGTTTTTTAGATTGTCGTTTTATTGTTTAATATTTAACAAGTTAAAGAGATTAGTCATTTCTTGGGAATTCAATACACGGTGTCGGCCAACCTTCATGTCTCCCAAGGCGATGGGACCAAACTCTAATCGGATCAAACGCAGCACCTTAGTTCCCAAACTTTCGATCAACCTTCTAATTATGTGATACCGGCCCTCATGGATTGTGATCTCCACCCAATGATGATTTTTTGTAACCGCTCTGATGTGAACCACTTTTAGAGCTCTGGCTAGACCATCTTCCAGTTTAACCCCTTGAAGCAGTTGATCAGATAGCGCCTTATTGAACTCTCCTTCAATTTCAACCAGATACTTCTTCTCCAGGCCATATGAAGGGTGGGTAGCTCTATGAGCCAGCTCCCCATCATTGGTTAACAGGATTACCCCCTCTGAATCCTTATCTAATCTACCAACGTGATATAGACGGTCTTTTCTATCTGCAAAGTAATCCCCTAAATTGGCCCGCCCCTCTGGATCTGACATGGTTGAAATAACACCCATTGGTTTATGAAAAGCTAGATAAGTTTTAGACTTATTTATCTTCAAACTCTCACCATCTACTTTAATGTCATGAATTTCCGGATCATACTTACCACCGAGCTCAATAATGGTCTCACCATCCACACTTACACGACCATCGAGAATTAATTGATCGGCAGCGCGACGACTTGCAATACCTGCATCTGCAATGATTTTATTCAATCGAGTTAAGCCCATGCATTAGTTTACCGCGCTTGTGTTGGACACTAAACCTAGGAAGAAACTAATCAGTTAAGGTTGAAAGCAACTCATCCAAGCCATCGATATCCGGCAAGAATGGAGCTAACGCAGGCAGATCTGAGATTGAGTTAAGCCCTAATTTCTCTAAGAAGAATGATGTGGTCTGATACAGGACCGCACCAGATTCCCCCTCGATCCCCGCCTCTTCAACTAACCCTCGATTAACCAAGGTTTTCATTACAGCCTCCACATTAACCCCACGTATGGCCGATACTCGAGCTCTTGAAACTGGTTGGCGATAAGCAATAACAGATAAAGTTTCTAGAGCTGCTTGGGTTAAACGGGCTTGTTGACCATCCAAGACGAATTTTTCAACCAATGGAGCCATCTCAGGGTGGCTGTAGTAACGCCATCCCCCGGATATCTGACGTAGCTCAAAACCTCTTTGCTCCGCTTCATATTTAGCCGCAAGTGAGATCAGAGCCG
>B570J14230_10000564_pt1 | contig 14997 bp, 8 predicted proteins | sample LakMenepilimnion_3_FD_14230 | JGI IMG/M metagenome (IMG submission 14230) | reverse complement strand
CACTAATACCAGAAGTTCCTGAAGTACCATCACTACCACTAGTACCATCTGTACCGTTAGATCCTGATGTTCCGTCAGTTCCGTTAGAACCTGAAGTACCATCTGTACCGTTAGAACCTGAAGTTCCATCTGTACCATTCGATCCACTTGTTCCTGATGAACCTGATGTTCCATCTGTTCCGCTAGAACCTGAAGTACCGTCTGTACCATTCGATCCTGAAGTTCCTGAAGAACCTGATGTTCCGTCAGTTCCGTTAGAACCTGAAGTACCATCTGTACCGTTAGAACCTGAAGTTCCTGATGAACCACTAGTTCCGTCAGTACCATTAGAACCTGAAGTTCCATCTGTACCATTCGATCCACTTGTTCCTGATGAACCTGATGTTCCATCTGTTCCGCTAGAACCTGAAGTACCATCTGTACCGTTAGAACCTGAAGTTCCTGATGAACCACTAGTTCCGTCAGTACCGTTGGATCCTGAAGTTCCTGATGAACCAGATGTTCCGTCTGTACCATTAGATCCTGAAGTTCCTGATGAACCAGATGTTCCACTAGATCCGCTTGTTCCTGCGTCTGTTCTTGTTTCTAATTTATTCGTTGTCGCATTCAATACAACAACTTGATCTGATGTACTACCTGAGTTTACTCCGTATACTATCAGACCTTTACGGGCTACGAATTCGCTATTACCTGCCATAGTTTTCTTTTTTCACTTTCCAAAAGAAAAATTCTTTCATGTTTATTAATCTATAAATATTGAAATAATCGTTATTGTTGTTGTGAGCATAAAAAAAGCCATTCAAATGTTTTGAATGGCTTTTATTTGTTTTATTTTATTTTTAGAAAATAACTCTAGTTCCTACTTTTACTGTCCAAGTTCCTGAGGTAACTACAACCTGAAGTAGTATATTTCCACCACTAACCGTTGTTTGGAAAGAAATTCCTGTAGTCGATCCATTCAGATCTGGAGTTGAATATTCAGTAAATGTTGAACCACTTACGTCCCAAACTGCGATAACTGTACCCGCTCTTCTACTATTTGTACTATCAGAAACATAATAATCATAAACTGCTGAGTTTCCTGAAGTAATCGGTATTGTAGATATTGTCGATGTACCCGTACCAATTGATGATCCTGAGTCTGAACTTATGAATTCGTCTCCGATTTGAATAGTATTTCCTGTCAGACTCATGTGGGTTCCGTTGAATTGTAAGTTTTCCTCACCTTCAATTAACCCATTAGTCCCTGTTGCAGTTATTAAGTAGTTGTTTACATTGTTATTGATTGTTGCCGATCCTGATGTACCACTTGATCCTGAACTTCCACTAGTACCTGAACTTCCACTTGTTCCGTCGGTACCATTAGACCCTGATGAACCCGAAGTACCACTAGATCCTGATGTTCCTGAAGATCCTGAAGTACCATCTGTTCCACTTGAACCTGATGTACCATCTGTACCATTAGATCCACTTGTTCCTGAAGAACCATCTGTTCCACTAGATCCTGATGTTCCTGAAGATCCGTCTGTACCATTACTTCCACTTGTACCTGAAGATCCGTCTGTACCATTAGATCCTGAAGTACCTGATGAACCATCCGTACCACTTGAACCTGAAGTTCCCGAAGAACCATCTGTTCCATTACTTCCACTAGTTCCACTTGAACCATCTATTCCGCTTGAACCAGATGTACCTGAAGATCCGTCTGTACCACTTGATCCTGAAGTTCCTGATGAACCGTCTGTACCATTGGAACCTGATGTTCCATCTGTACCATTAGACCCCGATGTTCCTGAAGAACCATCAGTACCGTTAGATCCTGATGTTCCTGATGAACCGTCCGTACCATTACTTCCGCTTGTACCACTTGTTCCGTTTACACCACTTATTCCACTTGTTCCAGAAGTACCATCAGTACCACTTGTTCCTGAAGAACCTGATGTTCCGTCAGTACCATTAGAACCTGAAGTTCCATCTGTGCCATTCGAACCACTTGTTCCTGAAGAACCGCTTGTTCCATCAGTACCGTTAGAACCTGAAGTTCCATCGGTACCACTTGTTCCTGAAGAACCTGAAGTACCGTCTGTTCCAGAAGAACCTGAAGTACCATCTGTACCATTAGATCCTGATGTTCCTGAAGAACCGTCTGTTCCGTTACTTCCACTAGTTCCACTTGAACCATCTGTTCCGTTACTTCCACTAGTTCCACTTGAACCATCTGTTCCGTTAGAACCTGATGTTCCATCTGTACCATTAGATCCTGAAGTTCCACTTGAACCATCTGTTCCGCTTGAACCAGATGTTCCTGAAGAACCATCTATTCCACTAGTTCCTGAAGAACCGTCTGTACCATTACTTCCACTTGTTCCTGAAGAACCATCTGTACCGTTTGATCCTGATGTTCCCGAGGAACCATCTGTACCACTTGAACCGGATGTTCCCGAAGAACCATCTGTACCATTAGAACCTGATGTTCCATCTGTACCATTACTTCCACTTGTTCCTGATGAACCGTCTGTACCATTAGATCCTGAAGTTCCACTCGAACCATCTATTCCACTTGTTCCTGAAGAACCATCTGTACCGTTAGATCCACTTGTTCCTGAAGAACCGTCTGTACCGTTACTTCCGCTAGTTCCTGAAGAACCGTCTGTTCCATTCGATCCTGAAGTTCCACTTGATCCGTCTGTACCATTAGATCCTGAAGTTCCACTTGATCCGTCTGTACCATTAGATCCTGAGGTTCCACTCGAACCATCTATTCCACTTGTTCCTGAGCTACCATCTGTTCCGTTAGAACCACTAGTTCCTGATGAACCATCTGTTCCGTTAGATCCGCTAGTTCCTGAAGAACCGTCTGTACCATTACTTCCGCTAGTTCCTGAGGAACCGTCTGTACCACTTGAACCTGAAGTACCACTTGATCCGTCCGTACCATTTGATCCTGATGTACCTGAAGAACCATCTATTCCGCTCGTTCCTGAAGAACCATCTGTCCCACTCGAACCTGAGGTTCCTGAAGAACCATCCGTTCCGTTAGACCCTGAAGTTCCTGAAGATCCGTCTGTTCCGCTTGTTCCTGAAGAACCTGAAGTTCCTGAAGAACCGTCTATTCCACTCGTTCCTGAAGAACCGTCTGTACCACTTGTTCCTGAAGAACCTGAAGTTCCTGAAGAACCGTCTATTCCACTTGTTCCTGATGATCCATCTGTACCATTGGAACCTGAAGTTCCTGAAGAACCATCAGTTCCACTAGTTCCTGAAGAACCACTTGAACCATCTGTACCATCAACACCTGAGATTCCGCTAGTTCCTGAAGAACCACTTGTTCCGTCAGTACCGTTAGAACCTGATGTTCCGTCTGTACCATTAGAACCTGATGTTCCGTCTGTACCATTTGAACCTGATGTTCCGTCTGTACCATTAGAACCTGATGTTCCGTCTGTACCATTTGAACCTGATGTACCATCTGTACCATTGCTTCCACTTGTTCCTGATGATCCTGAAGTACCATCTGTTCCGTTAGAACCTGAAGTTCCATCTGTACCATTCGATCCACTTGTTCCTGATGAACCTGATGTTCCATCTGTTCCGCTAGAACCTGAAGTACCGTCTGTACCATTACTTCCACTAGTTCCACTTGATCCATCTGTTCCGCTCGAACCAGATGTTCCTGAAGAACCGTCTATCCCAGATGTTCCTGAAGAACCATCTGTACCATTACTTCCGCTAGTTCCTGATGAACCGTCTGTACCATTACTTCCGCTAGTTCCTGAAGAACCTGATGTTCCATCTGTACCACTTGTACCTGACGTACCACCCGTAAATTCTATAATTGCTAATCCTGTACCTCCACTCGTCACAGTACCTCCCGAAACAGTAAGTCCTGTAACCGAAGTTACTGTTGTAACACCATCAGATACTGATAAAGATCCACCACCTGAGCTACCTGTTGTATAAACTCTCCATCTCGCATTCGCCCTTAAAACACCGTTAACACCTTCAATTGTGGATCCTGTCCACGCATTTACAAAGTTTTGACCCGCAACTGTTGCGTTTGTACAAACGTAGTTGTCGCCAGAAGGAGCCAAAGCCCCTGAAGTCTCAGCTGCATTCCAAAGTGTTGCATAGTCATCAATTTGTAATTGATAAGTTGTATCCGCCGTAATAACGTATACTAACATACCTAATCTACGTCTACCTGTTGAGATCTCGTCACTATTGACGTAAACCTGATCAGGAACCGAAAAAGGCTCATTATAAGCAAATTCAATTGGAATTGTATTTGCCGAATTTGTTACTGATCCGCCCGGTCCTATTGGATCATAAATTAAATCTTGATGTGAATAAACCTCCATATATCCTCCTATGGATAATACTGAGAAGTTTGTACCTTGTGGATTATCAAGTGCAACCGAGTCGGGTCCGTTTAATAACGTTCCTGAAATTGGATTTTTGTACTGAAAGCTCATGTGTTTTTTATTTTTTTTATATTAGGGTGTTACCTTTAAAGTAAATATCGGAAACTGATGCGTTTATTCTGAAATCTGTATTAGTATTTGAAGTATAAACTCTGTAAGTGCCTGCAGGTATTGTACCTCCAGTGTATTCTACAGTTAGATTATAATATGCTGATGTCATATTTCTTGCTGTAAGCGCATTTGGATTTCCCGCAATGTTTGTAGAAATTTGACTAATTTTTTGTCCGTTTGTAGATCCAGTTGAGACAATCCATGTATACCATGCATTTCCAGCTGTTCCGCCAGAAACTTTAGTTGTTTGGAATAGATAAGCACTGATTGGATTACCAAAGGCATCATTACCTCCCGAAGTTGTAGAAATTGGTCCCGTCAAGATAGAAGGTGCCGTACCTCCCCATCCTGAGAACGACAGATATGCGTTGAATTGGCTATTGAATGTTGCAGGGTTTGCTGTGGTTGGGGTATTAATCCAGAATCCTCTCCATGACGATCCTTGTGATTGCATCCATCCGTTGAACTGTGCATTTACTGCTTGTGGTTCAATTAAAAGATATCCTACTAATGGTGCCGGTGTTGGTGTAGGTGTTGGTGACTCTGTAGGTGTTATTGTTGCAGTAGGAGTTGGTGACTCAGTTGGAGTCATGGTTTGAGTTATTGTTGGCGTTTGAGTTATCGTTGGAGTTACCGTTTCTGTTGGAGTCAAAGTAACTGATGGTGTTGGAGTTGCAGTTTCGGTTTGTGTTGGTGTTGGGGTCGCAGTGTCGGTTGGTGAAGCTGTTATACTTGGTGTTGGTGTCATTGTCTCAGTAGGAGACGCAGTTATTGAAGGTGTTGGTGTTTGAGTTGGTGTTTCGGTTGGAGTTTGTGTCTGAGTTGGCGTTTCAGTTGGCGTTTCAGTTGGAGTCGCACTTAATGTTGTTGTTGCTGTTGGAGTTTGTGTCTGAGTTGGAGTCGCAGTTAATGTTGTTGTGGTTGTTGGAGTTTGTGTCTGAGTTGGTGTCTGAGTTGGCGTTTCAGTTGGAGTCGCAGTTAATGTTGTTGTAGCTGTTGGAGTTTGTGTCTGAGTTGGAGTTTGTGTTTGAGTTGGTGTTGACGAACTTGCAGGTGTCCCTGTTGGTGTGTTTGAAGGTGTATTAGTTGGAGTAGTGGTTTGTGTCGGAGTCTCGGATGCAGTTGCTGAAATTGAAGGTGTATTAGTTGGTGTTGCTGAAGGAGTTTCTGTTGGCGTAGGTGTTAATCCTGTTGTTACTGTTGGTGTGGGTGTTGGTGTACTAGATGGTGTTGGTTGTGGAGTACATTCAAGCTCAACAACAACTCCATTAAACATATCATATCTCGTAACAGCAGAATATAAAATATTTGCAGGTAAAATTGAATCCAAATAGATATCAAACGGTCCTAATGCATTTGAGTTTGACGCCAAACGAATGATGTAACTTGTACATCCCGAAACAGTAAGTTGTTGCTCAATTTGATTGTCACAACCAGGTGCAGTATTAACAACGAATATAGAATAAGTAGAAAGGGCCATTCAAGATTTTTTTAATAAATACCTTTTTTTACCGATTTATTTTACGATACTTCAAAAAATTTATGTTGTTATCAAATTATAGTTACAGGTTGGGTCTGTAACGTTTAATGTTGTGACACAACTTGCTTCAACAATAGCTAAACCTCCGACATCGCAACTTGAACTTTGAATGGTAATATCGGTAACACAAGAAGCTTCCTGTATCGTAATTAAGAAAGAACATCCAAATCTACATTCTAATAATTCAACCTTTTCACAACCATTTGCATCCACCATTTTGAGTAGAATGGCAGGAGCCGTCGCAAAAACTGAAGATAAAGTAACCCCCGTTGCAGGAGGTATCGTATTACCTGAAGTAATTGTATAGATTAATGTCTCGTAATTACCGTAATAATCAGAGACATAAACATTAATCGGGAGCGCCCCCCCTGTAACTGCTGAAATTTCTATTCTTGTCATGTCAAACACATAATATCGTATACTATAATTAGTTCGATAATTACTTCTTGACCATTAAGTGATATTTCACTTCTATCTGTTTCTATGGTTATCTCATTTGTTAACTGATTTACAGTTACATTTCCTATTCCATAGATGCTTTCTAACATAGATTCTATTGTAGTATACCACAAACTATCGGATGGCGTTTGAATTAAACTTGTTCCTGTGAAAAATAATTCTTCTAAAACAATTCCAATTGGTTGGATTTGTACTTTCGCATAATATTCAGCACTAACAAGATCACAATTCGTATTTCCTGAGGTTAAGTCATCAAAACCTTCATTTAACATTTGTAAAATTCCTCTTTTTGTTGGAGAAACTAAACTGAATTGTTCAGCTCCCATCACATAAGATTGATATGACACATATGTTTTATCACAATCAATAATTGTTGTTCTTGTTTGAGAACATCCGCTTGAATCTAAAACAGTTAGAGAGTAAGTACCGGCAGTTAAACCCGTAACTTTGATTTGTTGTGGGTTTGAATCAACATTATCTGACCAATCATATGTAAATGGAGGAATACCATCAGATATAAATGCTGTTATTGTTCCGTCAGACCCTTGTCCGCACGAAGTTGAGTATAAATTGTATACCAATGGTGTACTTGGTGTTATGGTAACTTGTTGAGTTTGAGTACATCCTGAAGCATCGGTAACAGATATTGTATGTTGACCCGCACTTACGTTAGAAAACGTAACCGCACTTGCAGTTGTATCAATTACATTCTGAATTCCATCTAAAGAATAATCAAACGGTGAGGTTCCACCAACTGATTTTTCAACAACAATGGTTCCATTATTAGCGGCACACGTTGTTCCAGTTGTTGAGGCAGTTATTGTAAAACTATTTTGTGAAAGTATTGTACTTTCACTTAAAAAGTAACACCCTGAGGCATCTTCTAATATAACAGTATAGGTTCCACCTGATAATTCAGAAAATGTATATGACGCTGCGTTTGATGTTATTGAATAACTTGATGCATCAGGGTAAATTAAAGTATACGTAAATGGTGATGTACCTCCCAAGGCGGTCACCAATATCGATCCGTCAGCATTACTACAAAAAGAAGGATTAACCTCCAAAATGATGTCTGAAATACCATTTTCAGTTGCTAAATCAACACCTGTAGTAAATTTACATAAAGCGGCGTCAGTAACCGAAAAATTATAAGATCCTGCGGGTATTCCATAGAGTGTAAATTCTTTTGAGTAACTGACTTCAACCGCACCTGTTGATGCGGAGTAATAATACGGGCCTGTTCCTCCTGTTATTACCATTTTTAGTTCCCCATCGGAGTTTAAACATGTTGGTATTGTAGTTGCACTAAAAAAACCCAACCCAACAGGGTCTATTTGACCGATCGTTTGTTCTCTAATCCTAAAACATCCTGTAGCATCTGTTACTTTAACTGAATATGTTCCTGCCGTAAGTCCTGATAAGGTACTTCCTGTTGATCCATCATTCCATTGGTATGTAAATGGTTGGACACCAGTTTGTCCTGTGACAATAATTTTACCAGAGGCTTGTCCACATTGTGTATCATCTACAGGATAAAATCCGAAATCCACTACAACTGAATTGTTCACAATAAAAGTGGAACTTGTTCCTGAACATCCACCATAGTCAACGCTTGTTACAAAATATGTGCCAGCAGAAAGATTTTGGAAAGTAAATAAACCTAAACCTGTCAAACCAGATTGTAATAATTCATTATTTGAGGTGTATAAAAAATAACCTGTTTCACTAAAATCACTACTTGCATCGGCAGTGACACTACCACTATCCGTATTACAAGTTGTCGCAGATACATCAAGAATATTAGTACAATTACCTGAAGATACCGGAACGTTAACATCATATTCTAAGTTGATTGGTACTGTTGAATCATTAACTCTAAAAGAATAAGTTGACGCAGAAAGACCACTAACAAACGAATAAGTTTCATAAGCGGTTGTTGGATTAAGTGGATCGAAGTCATAAATCAAAACCTCTGTTATACCTGTTAGAGATCCTCCCCAAGCAATAGTATATGGTGGAGTTCCTCCAGAAAAACCAACTTGAATCGCACCAGAACCATTGTTCTGACAGTCTCCTGTTAAATTAATGTTATAATTAAATGATGCCACTATCGCAACTTATACTAATGTTTATCCCCACATTTAAGCTCAGGGTACTATTCAAATTCTTTGGTACACAATCCATATTCGTTACATTCAATATATTACCGTTTACGAAGTAATTCAATCCATATTCATATAAATTATCCAAATACTCTCCAACAGCGTTTTTCCACATACTTCTCGATGGTACATCATTCAGACCAAAACCAGTATAGAATGGTTCATAAATTAAATACTCTTCCCCTAATTTCATTTCAACAATCCACTGTGTTTGTAAAGTACTTGTGATACAATCATTCAAAGTAAGACCACTTTCACTCAAAAAGTTTTGTAACCTATTTTGAAGGATTCCGTCAAAGTTAGAAACTGTTGAATCACCATTCAACCATGGGAACACGGCAAATTCAACAAACTCTGTTGAACAATCATAATTGAAAACACTTCCTCCACAGTAACAAGCATCTGCAGGTACCGCAACAAACTGACACCCTCTTTGTCTTCTATAAACAAATTTTTGTTTTTGGAAAATAGAGTTTTCGAATCTTGTTCCTGAATTCCATATTGTTGTTGCCGGAATCATTTGCTCCACTAACTTCATCCAATACGGGCCAAGTCCTTCCACATAATCGATTAACTTCTGATAAGTGTATTGATTATTTGGAATTCCAATTGTTTGTTCTTGTTCGAGATATTTCCAAAATATCGAGGAAAGAGTTGGATATCCTCCAGTGTGTCCGTCTGTGATATACATTCTATTTCTAACATTAATTGTGTTTTGCCAAAATGTTTGTGCAAACTCAAAGAATGTTTTTTTCTTCGGCTCTGGATTTATAAATGTCCAATCAACTCCACCTATTGTTGGGTATGGACTTGTCATTCCTGTTTCAGGAATAGGATAATCATAACTTCTTGATTGTACCCAAACATCATACGTTAACCCTTGACCAGGGTTTAGGAATAAATCCACGTTTTTTACATTCAATACCAATTTCTCACTGTCCAAATAGTAATAAGATTCATATCCCGCATCCGTTGCAATTCTCAAATCTTCATCATCTGAAACCCAAGACTTTTTATTATCTATAGTTTTTTGTAATTTGAATCCCTCAGTCATATATGGGAAGTCTCTAAATCTTTCAAGATAGATTTGACCATAAGTGAAAGGTTCCAAACTTGTCTGAACATCTTGGTTAGTACCTGTAAAAGTTGCAACATTGGTTGGTAAAGCTGGACTTCTATGTTGTGGTGTTTGTTGATACCACCCCGCCCCTTTTTGAAAGAAGAAGTCTTCAGTTGGTATTGGAGCTTTAGGAAAACCTTCTATGTCGACAGGATAATCTGCTTCTTCAAGTGATACGTTTTCAAAAACTGTTGTTGATGTAAATCCTGTATATGTTTGTCCTTGTATTTTATAAACATCTGTTGGAGCTAATCCTGGTACCTCATTTGCATAAGTTCCACCAGAGATTCTTGCGAATTGTGTTGCGAACTGCTCCATATTAATTTTCTGATCCGCAAGGTAGATATTCTCATTGAACTCAATAACAGATTCAGGTGCTCCAACCAATCTTAATAAAAACTCAACCGATCTCCTCGTACCTTTCGATCTGAAAAGATATCCCGCGTTCAATATTAAATTTCTATAATATTGATAATTTAATTCTGTTGGTGTTAGTCCTCGAGCATAACCAGGGAACGTAAGTGTGTTCGTATCTCCAAAAATAGAATCTAAAAAATTCTCATTCGTTATTGGAGAAATGTTCGGTTCCCATCCTAAAGTGTCTGCCAAGTTTTTTAATAATAACGAAGGGATATCATTATTACCTATGTTATAGTTTACTGATGTCATGTTTGCCATACCATCAATAAACTTCTTTATCTCATCGAAACTTCTACCATAAATTTGTAATATCTTCTCAACTTTTCTGTCTCTCGTATCAAACTCTTTGAATGACTCTTGTGTTAAAAATCTTGATAATAAATCTGTTTTGTATATGTCGAAATCAACGGCAATCTTGTTAATTTGTTCAAGATATAAATCGAATGACGGAGTTCTAATATCTAAATTCCATGGTCCGTCCAACGGCCATGTAACTAAACTTATATTTGTTGTAAATTGACCGTTCTCATTTTCTGATGGTATTTGAAAGACAGCAGTATATGGTGGTTCAACTAATCTATTTAATAAAAATTTCTCAACCTCGTCAAACACTTCCGCAAAAACTTGATCAACAACCAAGTCATTAGGTCTAATTTGATAGTTACTTGAGACAGTAGTAGCTGAAGTTCCAAACGGGGCTCCTGATACGAAAAATTCTATTTGTCCTGAAGATAAACTTGGGGATGGAGTGAATGAGTTCACCCTGTAAATGTCAGGTTCGTTGTTTGCATCTAAAACCGCAATACAATAGTCCAAATATGTTTGGTTCATATTCCTGAGTGGAGATGTAACTATTTCTCTCGCAACAATATTTGTCGCGGCAGATATAGAATAATCTATATCAAACGGATTAACTAATCTTTCAACATTAACAGTGAAGAAAGTTTCATTATTGATACTATCATAAGTAATATTCTCAGCAGTAAATCCAGTTGTTGATTGTAAATTTACATATCTAACATCTATCGCCGCTGGAAATTGATTAATTATTCTTGTTATCGAAACTTCTAATCTTTTGGTAAGTGATCCATACATTGAGAAGTTACTAACTTCACTCAAATCCAAATTTGGATATACTCTGAACTCTTTTGCAAAAATAATTCTACTTTGTGCAATTTGATCGACATCCATGTCCTCCAAACTTATTGGGTCAGAGAACGCACCAATATTGAAATCTCTATTAACCTTCTCAGTTATAGCCGTAGTAAATTCAAAGTTCCCCTGCGTAAGACCACCCCCATCGGTAAGTTGGAAACCTACGATGTTATCTGAAAAGGTATTCGCTCCAGATCCTGGTCTTGGTGGGTAAAAATATTTTTCTACTGCTGCCATTAGCTAATAATCGTGTTAAAGTTTTTACTGAAATCGATATTATCACCTCTATTCTGTCTAACTTCATACAGAAGGTCATTAAACTGATCTCTAATTTCAAACAGGTTGTACTGTCTGTATATGTTATTATCCGAGTCGTAGATAGTGTAGATACCGTCATCAATAGACTTAGTCTGATTACCGTAAAGAGCTATCGCAAGTGATGATACATCATATTCAACCATTTCAATATCAATCGTTAACGGATTGAAGAAAGTGTTTGATAAGATAATATCTTGGTCTGGTTGACCAATATATGGTGTTGCATTTGGTTTAGTTGTTGGTGAAGATGATGGTGATAATGTTAAAAACATTAAGTTTGAATTACTATCAACATATCTGTATCGAATAGATTTTTGTTGGGTATTAACTTGGTTTGTAACAACAGGCTCACAAAAGAAATTTGATGTTACAATTCTGAAAAAGTTTGGAACTTTAGTTCCATCGTTATTCAAATATTCTATTCTGAATCCAACTAATCCTTGTGGCGTGAATTTATTTCGATATTCTTGAGGGATTAATGTTAAATCTAATATTATTCCTCTTACGTTAGGTAATGCACTTAAAACACCACAATCAATGATTGCAGTTCTGATTTGTGCAGGTCTAATCAACATTGTGTAAATTCCAAGAGCATTAAACTCTGTTGCCGGCAATGTAAGATTGTATAACCCACCCAAGATTTCAACGGGTGATCCTCCAATATCTTGATTACTGAAATATGGTCTTAGTAATGTTTTAGCGTCCAATTTTCTAAGTACAAAATTGTTTGTAACGTCTCTTGACGGAGTGTAGTTCAATATGATCTCCATATCGTCAGGTGAAACGTCAGCTGGTCTGATTGTACCGTATGATGCTATAGCCATGTGTTAATTTATTTTCTATAAATAGTTTATCTCTTTATTTGGTTTCAACATTAAAAAATCCGTAACCATAATTTATTAGGTCCCCTACATTATCCACCTCTCCTAATCTTTGAATTCTTTCATACGCAGAATTTTTACCTCTTTCGATGTATAAATTTGTTACAATTTCGGCCTGAAAAACACTTTTTTGTAATGCAGAATTTTTTGTGATCGGAACCGCAGTTGTATTCTCTTCAGTGAACCCAGAACTACCAACGAAATAAAGTGTCTCTCCATTATTGTAGTCATAAAAGTCCATGTTTGAAATAGTATATGCTGTGTATATTGGTGATATGTCATTAATAACTCCGAATACTTCGTTATTCTTAATAACAGGAGCTCCAACAATGAACTTTTGTGGTCCGTATTGTGCTAACTCATTCAGTCTTGACTGTGTTATTCCTGAAACAGTATAGGGTACTGTAACATAACCAGAAGATATTTGATCTTGAACATTATTTTCTGCATCACCTGAAAATATAAAATCATAACTAACTGGTGTAGCAGACCAACTACCTGTATTCGGTGTGAAATACGCGGTTCCATTTGGATTAGTTATTGTTGCCAATCTATATGGTGTAACAACTTCTTTTTGAACCTTGTTTGTTCCCCATGGATTTGTTTGCGTTAATGTAATTGTATAGGCACTTACCGTAACAGGATATCTATGTGATATTGATGCCGGTGCTAACTGATTGAACGAGTTAGTAGGTGACCCATCCCCCCAATCAATCGTATATGTAGACAACTCAAGGAATTTCTTAAATTCATCTGACGTATTATAAACGTAATAGGTATAGGTATCGGCTGTGCTTGCTGAGAAGATAAAGTTAGTTACAACATCCTTTTGTATAACCGCTCCGTCGAATGGCGAATAGTATCCACAATCCAAAGCCGATTCAGTGATTAGTATAGGAATCGTTAATCCTGTTAAAAGAGATGTACCACCAGTATTTCCCGACAAAACTTGGGTCATCGCAGAATAAACACCCACAGGTGTTCCTGAATAATTTACCGTAAATAGGTCTCCCTGAATTACTTCGGGTGATATCTTATATGAATAATCTGCCGCCATTATGGGTTAATATATTCGTACCATTTTATGGGAACCGTCCCCCCAACTCTATCATTAGGATTGATTATATCATATACCTTGTAAGAATGTGTTAAATAATCCATATCAACCCTATAATAGAAATAGTCTGAACTTGAAAAGACAAATTTATTACCTTGTATTGTCGATTGTGGTCGATTCATCATTCTCACGAATTGTCCCGTCTTTCCGTCAAAGAATTTTGCGGTCATATAGAAGGTACTGATATCCAAAAAGTTTCTTTTCTTCAACCAATAAATAAAAAACCCTTCTTTATCTCCAACATAATCAAGAAGGAATTGTGGCTTTCTAATTTGAACACCTGTGTTCTGCATTTTTGTTGCCATTCTCAACCCTTGTTGAGTTGGTAATATAATTGTTATGTAATTTTCCTGTTGTGACTCGATAGGACTATCATAAAGATCCAATTTGAAGAAAGAATTTCTGAAAGAGTTGGCATAATAATATACTTCTTGTGTTGTGAATCCTTGTGCTCGATAATCTATTTTCCAATTGGATGTATTAGATAACGAACCTCCCTCATAAAAATAAAACTCATAATTAATTTCAGATTTATTTTCATAGTCAGCATGAAAAAATCTATTAACCTCAAAATCTTTATCAGTTGTTATTAACTCATTTAAAATACTAGTCTCGTATTCCTTTATTTCAGAATCAACATCTAAATACTCCCAATCTAAATTGATCGGTATATTAATTCGATTACTAGTGAACCCTGAAAATAATATTTGTTTACTCACATTCATCTACTATTGGTTTAACTACTACTGTACCTGTGTTTATACTGAATCCACTCAATGGACCAAATTTAGGACCCTCAACTCCGGCTTCTATATCACCATCAGGAATGAGTCTGAAGAACGTATTGATATAAGGATAGTGTGAAAAGTTCAAGAACGGATAGTCAACACCATTTAAGTTTTCATCAACGAACCCATATGAATAAAGATCTCTCCACATGAATTGTTTATAATTGTTTGAGTAATATGCCCAAGATGGAACATTATCCACATTAACCAATTGACCAGTTTCAATGTAACTTGAGAAAACTCTTATCACCATACCAATGTGTGGCTGATAATAATACCCACTTGGGTTATTTGTAGGCGTACTTGAGCTTTTGAATACGTCTTGATTATACCTTATCTTTTGATAATAAGGTGATATGATTCTTTCCTTTTGTGTAAAATTATTCCATTCACAAAAATCACCGGACATTGTATCACCAGACTTATAATCCAAATTATAATAAAATTGTTCAGTGCTACCACTCGTTTGAGTATAAGAACTCACAGGTATATTCGAATTCGA
>B570J14230_10000552_pt1 | contig 15108 bp, 5 predicted proteins | sample LakMenepilimnion_3_FD_14230 | JGI IMG/M metagenome (IMG submission 14230) | reverse complement strand
GTAAAGGTCAGTGGTTAAACCAGTAGCGTCAGTTGATTGGTAAATTGTTCCATCACTCAATTTTATGTATGTATTTAGTGTTAAAGCTGTAGACAATATTTGTTGACTAGCATTTACTGCAATCAAAGTCTTGTCAACAGCATATGGTAAATACACTTCGAGTTTGGATGTTGATTTGATGCTTTGGCTCAGATAAATCTTATATGGGCTGCTTGATTCACTAATTGTGTAATCTAAACTGGAAAGAGAAATGCCATCAAGTTTTACAATTGGTGTGCCGTAAGAAGAAATGGTGTCGTTGAATAATGTACCATCAGCATTCCTCAATATAAAAATAGAATTATTCTCATAACTAGAACTTCCATCATTAGAAGAAGCTGTCAACACCAAATAATTTCCAAGATCTATCTTTGCTGCAGTATTTATTTCACCAAGATGTTTATGTTTCAAATAAGATAATTGAAGCTGTCTTTGAAATTCTCCAGCAGTTTCGTTTATTTGATTTCTTCTTTCTTCGTAAACGATTTCTGAAACAGTATTGAAATCAGTGTAAATTGTATCTGCTTTGTAAATTACTGTTGCTAGATATACTGCATTAGAATAGGTGTTGTATTTGGAGTCTGGAATTGATGGAAAAGAAATATTACAAATTTCATCTGATAAGGTTGATATTCCAGATTCAGCCCAGGCATAAAAAGTATTTGCTATTGTTTGTCTAAAGTAGCGTGGTTTTTCGGTTTTGGCAGCATATTTATCAATAATTCCATCACCAGTGCTTATTTTGATACATTGTTTGAAAGCATCTTGGAAATAAAGATTCGATGAGCCTAGTGTGAAGCTTGTTGATGAAACTGCGCCAAGCCAAAGTGTTTTTTCATTGGTTGATCCAGAACTTACATAAACAACAAAATTATCAGAATAATCAGATGTTGTGTCAAGGCTTGAATGTCTGGTCCAAGTTGAAGCAGATACAGTATAAACGCCATTTTGTGAAGCTGTGGATTGATTTTTTACAAATACAATATTACCAGCAACAACAGAAACTCCATCAATTGTTTGTGTGCCAGAAAGAGTAATATTTGAAGTGGTAGCTGCTAAACAAGATACTGTGAAACTAAGATCGAGTAATGATAATTTCTGTCCATACTCACTTGTGGCACTTGTATTATATCCATCTAAGAGTAATATTTGATCAGATCTATTGTCTGTTAATTTAGATACATCCCAGCCATTAATAATTCCAGGACCAAAAAAAGAGTATATGCCTGAAAAATTAGTTTCAGCTGTAAGCATATTTTCATAGTCATAACCTGGATACCAAATATCGCCAAATTGTGAATATAAAAACTTGTAAATTGATGTACGATTAGCCATTACTACCTACGGAGTTGGATTAAATTTAATGCTAGCATCTCCTATATCAAGTTGTACGGCAAAATCATACACCATAGATGGAGTTGATCCTACGCTTGTAAGGAAAATTCCGAATCTGATTTTGCTTGATGCTTCTGGTAATTCGAAAGTTTGGTTCGGATCAATTACTGTGAAGTTAGCAAAATTGAATGTTTCATTCGTGTCATCAGATGTTGTATATCCGTACACGATGCTACCATTGTTTTTTAATTCGTTAGAAGAGAGTAAACCTCTTTTGATCATTGGAGCATCAGTGTCATAATTAGCAGTATCAAACATTCTGGTAAAGAAGTAACTTCCCGAAGATGATGTGTATGAAAGAGTCAATGATAACAATTCTGGAGTGATGTTAGGTGTTGCTGTAATAAGTTCGACCTTATATTGCAACCATTTTCCAGAATATGCTGAAAGATCTACAGCCAAAGATTGTGCAGTTGTTGGAGCTAAACTATCATTGATGCTTGATAATGATTGAGCATCACCATAAGAAGCTGCTATACATTCAGCTCTTGTATTTCCAGTCTTTACATAAATCTTAACTTGAGTTCCATTATCCAAAGTTGTATCTGGAGTAGATGGATACTTGTTAAGGATTAAGGCAACAATCTGTGTCCAAGTAATAAGTGTTGGTACATATATTGGCTGAACTTCATAAATGCCATACTCTCTGATTTTACGGTCAGGAGCGTAAACTGGGTAAGCTCTTGAAGGGGGAACATAAATCCCCTTCCTAGATAGCGAGTTGTCAGCATTCTTTTGAATTTGATAGATAACACCTGAATTATTAGTTGTAGATAAATTCTGGTTATTAGTATTAGTATTCGTTGTTGTTGTCGATCCAGTCCCAGCATTTACTTGCCCTTGTGTCGGATTATTAGTTTGGTTGTTTTGTGTATTTCCAGTTACAGGGTTGATTGTCGTATTTGTATTTGAAACAACAGTAGTATTTGTGTATTGAATGAATGAACTTGTGTTGTTTGCAGTATTAGCCACTTGGATCATTCTGTCGCTGATAACAGGGAATCCACTTGAGTTTGCTGGTAGAGATACACCCTGAATGTTTCCAGCTTGATCTTTAAATCTAGCATAAATGTATCTACTATTATTTTCATATGCGGTAGTTGTGAATTCGTAAATACTACCGTCCATACCAGCGCCATAAAATGTATTACCAATTGCTGTTACTGACTTGATTTTACTTGAGCCATAAAATTGTGAAGCTGGGACTGCCTCAAAAGTTTCTCCAGTATTTTTCTGCCATAAAAATTTAAAAGTAGTGCCAGAACCAACATTATTAGTTGTTTGTAGCTTGATTTTTAAGATATCACCCTCAAGAACATTGAAAGCATTTGCAGAATAAAGTGTTGATAAAATTGTTGATTGATTGTAATTACTTATCTGCAAAGTATCATTGACAAATAAATTATATCCAACACTACTGTCTATTCTAAATGATAAAGCACCGTCTTTTGAAGCTAAAACTGCACCTTCAAAAGTGACAGAACTATTTGTAAATCCTGTTGGTGGAACAAATGAACTACCAATTGCACCTGTGTAATTTATCGCTTGGGCTTGACCTCTATAAGCAATAAAATTGTAGCTTTCAATGTCTCCAAGATCTGTCCAAGTGATGCCAGAACCAGTGTAAGATCTCCAAGTTGAGTTTAGTAAATTGGTGTTGTATGAATAAGAAACAATTTTCTTAAAACCATTTATTGACTTAAAATATCCATAAGTTCCATTGTCAGTGCTAATATAAATATAATTGCTATTTGGATCATCGTATATACTGAAAATATGATCAGCATATGTGTCATAAAGTTTAGCCCAAGAATTAGCTGTTGCATTTGTAAAAGATAACTCCCAGATTTGTCCGCCTCTAAATCCTACTAAAACAGAATTTCTAGTAGATGATTTAGCAATGCACTCTACATTGTCAAAGTTGGAAGATAATGTTTGTACCCATTCAGCGTTGTAATATTTATATACTGCTGACGCTCCACTGCCGTAAGCTCCTCCAACACCAACATACAAAGTAAATTCTTTTGCAGTAAGAGCGGAAACTTGATCATATGAAGAGAAAGTCTTAAGTTCTGTAATTGCTTTTCCATTGTATTGATAGACTGAAGAAGCACTAGTTGCGCCTTTAGTAGATCCCAGGAAAAGATTATTTCCCAAAGAAGTCATAGAAACGATAGGCTTTAATAACTTGTAATTTGTGGTAGAAAGTGGATCTTTTGCGTTTAATATGCTCCAAAATTCACCATTGAAAGAAGTAAAGACTAGACCATAATTACTTCCTGCATAAGCTCTTCCATTAAATACGTGGATGCAAGTAATTTGATATTTTTCACCTAAAAGAGATTCGTTTAATATTTCATAAACTTCTCCACTCTTATAAACAAACATTTTATGGTTTGCTGCAATTAATATCTTGTCATTGAATGCAGAGATAGCAGTTATTTCAGATGTAGCATTTCCAGTCTTTTTCGACCATAAATAAGCAGCGTTGGTAAGATCAATGTTAGTATAAGTTGTTTCACCAGTAGAAAAATCTATAAAACCTTTAGAATCTGCATTTGGGAAAGAAGTGGCATCTCTGAAGTCTGAAAATCTAGAAATTTGTGCTGAAACAACATCAGAATATTGATCATAAGCAGCAAGAGTTATGTCGCCTCTTTGATCAATAGTGAAGTAATCTCCAAGATACGCAATTCTAGCAGCATAAAGAGATAATGGAGTGGTAAAAGTAAAGCTTAGGTAATCAGTTGTTTCTGGGTCTGCAATATTTTCAACAATATCTTCCCAATCTGATATTTTAGTTCTCTTAACTTGTAATTTGTATGTTTTAGTATTTTTTGCAGTAGCTCCAACAATTAAATTGGTAACTGTTGGATAGATATTATTTGCTGAATCTGTAAGATCTTCATAAACTGGATCAAACTTTTTGTAAACGTAATTTGTTTGATCATTACCTATCACTTCAAATTTAGAAAGATCCGAACTACCACCATAAACAGATACTTCTTTTAATGGGACTTCAAATATGTCAAGCAAGTAATCTTTTGAAGATAATTCTGATGAAGCTGTGTTAAATGCTGTAATTTTATAATATGGTGAAGTATTTGCTATTCTTACCCAAGTTGAATCAGTTGAATTATAATATGCAAATTCAGAATCATTGTTAACAAAGTTAGCTATATCAATTGTAGCAGCTCCAACAGTTGGTATTGGTAGGTTGTCTAAAGTGATATGAATCCAATAAGTGGTGTCTGCTGTTAAGGTTAGCCCAGTATTAGAGAATGAATAAGACTCAAATGATGTGGTTAAGTCACTGAATTGAATGCTGGAAAATGATCCTAAGAGAGTAGAAGGAGCATCATTTGTAACGTCTTGAGAATAAATTGCAACATTGATTCTGTCTCCCAAGTTTACAATGCTTCCAGTTTTTTTCAACTTTAGAAAAATTGTTGATATGTTTTGATCTTTATCAGAAACTATCTTGAAAGCATTTATAGTCTGCGAAAATGAATATGAAGATGTTGTGTCAGTGTATTCTGTTGTAATTGAAGAATAACCAGTTCCAGAAAAATAATGAACTTTAATGCCAGGGTCTACATCATCAGCTTTTCTGTTTAATATCAAAATGCCTTTAGGTGGGACAGTATCATAAATAACACTGGCATTAGGATAGAATTCAGACTTAACAAAAATATCTGTTGTCTCATCCTCAATTTCGTATCCTATTGAAGTGTTATTATTTAGTGCTTCATTCCAATATTTAGGATCGAAAAACCCGTAGTTATCATACGCCATAATTTGATATTAAAAGCGGTTCAAAATTTGCAACAAAGTTATTAGAACTATCTTTCAATGCTGCAGCTCCGCCATCCCCACTATAACCAACTTTTACTATGCTATTAAAATTTATTTTATTGTAAAGTGATAACTTTACATCTGTTGAGAAAGTAATTCCCAATCCTGTTGCTGATTTGATAGAAGTAAATTGTCCATCTATTGAGACATTAAATGTTTGAATGCCTGTAGCTGGCAACATTGGTCTTGAATTATTTTCTGTGAATTTTAAGTAAATATCTTGCCCATTTTTATCAATATAACTATTTGTTGTGTCTAATGTTGGGGCAGTTGTATCTGTCAAGCTATTTGTAGCTCTTATTGGGGTAGATAAACTTGCAACTTTATTAGCATTTGTAGTTCTATCAGTTATAAAATTAGAAACTGGCTGGGTGTAATTTACTGTGACTATATCTTCAGGTCCATAATAAGAAGACATTGTTAGTAGATAAACTGTTGTTGCTACTCCGCTAAATACTAAAGCTGAAGCACCAATACTTGAAATTGTTTTTGCAACATTTGTATATGAAACTCCAAAGCCTGTAGGAGATGCTGGAGTCGTAGTTGTAGACATTCTTACATAAACAATATTTCCAGAAACTCCAGTACCAGTGTAAGCCTGAGTAATTCTAGGTAAAAATGTAGTGCTTGTTAAGTTTGTTACTGCATTACCGGCAAAAGAAACAGCATAAGTTAAGCCAGTTCCAGTACTATCCTTAATTTTATAAAAATCAGAAATAGGCTGTGTGTAGGTTAAAGTAACTGGATTGGTTGAGTCATCAACTCCTAATCTGGAATTAAGATCAAGAACAATCACTTTGCCATTTGTTGCGCTAGCTGGATCTAAAACATAAGCACTTGAAATTGCAATACCAGAACCGTTCTGACTTACTGCAAAACCACTTATGCTAGTAATTGGAAGAAGGGGTAGAGTAGCCTCTGTGTAATAAACGTAAACTTTTGTTCCGTCTGTGCTTGTGGTTGAATAATTATATAGAGGGGCATTTGCTTCTTTGGTAAGATTTGTTATGCCTACTCCTGTAAATGATGTTACAAAAGATTTTTGTGTATCGTTGTCAGATAATTTTGTAACTGTGCTGCCAAATCCAGTAGAGTCATAAGAAACAAATACTGTTTGAGCAGTTAAGGCTACCCCACTTCCATTATAAGAAGAATCTACAATTCTGTCTGAATCTGCTAAAACTAACTGTAATGTCTTTGGCGAACTGGCATCAATAAAAGTGGATGAAGGAGTTACAGTAGTTGCAATAGCTCCAAATTTTTTCGTTACAGAAAATCTTAGCTGCAATCCAGTGGCAGGTTCAAGACCAGTGCTATCTATGTCTTCAAAGTTTAAATAAATTCTTTTTCCATCAAATGAGGTGTATGATAGATTGGTTAAACTTGTAGAGATTCCAGGACTAGCACCACTGAAAGCTATGAATGTATTTCTTAAATCTTCGCTCATTATGGTTTGATATTTCCGTAGTGTCCGCTCAAAAACAATTTGCCCTTATAACTTATTGCTGTCAATGGCCTAATAACACCGTACAAAGTGTAGTTTCCAGCATTGTCAAATACTTTTTTTCTTTCAAAAGTAATATCTTCCAAGAACCAACTTTCTGCATTTGAATTGTAATAGAAAATCTTACTTTGCCTATCGTTTGGATTTTCAGAAATTTTGTCGCTTATAAATCCATCAGTAGCACAATATAGTGTTCCATCGTGGTAAGTAAATAACCTGACTCCACCTGTAGAAGGAAGTACAACAGATTGGTTAAAGTCAATTACCTTAGAATTTGTAGGCTCATATGCTTCGCCAATGATGAAAGAAACATCTGAATATCCCACCAAAGAGTCACCAGCATCATTATTTAATTTCCCAAATTGGATATATGGATGATCATAATCATAAGCATTTGCAGTAGCTTCTAAATATTTTGGGCTGTAGGTATCCAAAGATATAAAGTTTTTCTTTTCAATAAATGGATTTTTTTGTTGACCAAGATAGATCTTAATGTCTCTATCTTCTACAATCCATCTAATTTTAGAAAGTTTATTGTTGATATCGAATACATCTTCATTTGATTGAATTTGTATCAAGTCAATTACAATCTCATCAGGTCTGTCATTATTTTCTGGAAGATCTGCAAATTCTATTTGTAGCTTACCAATAGTGCCTTTCCAGATTGGTGAAATTTTATATTGTATATATTCATCAGAAGTGTGCATTAATGTTTCTGCACTAATATTAAAAATTCCACCATCATAAGCCCAATAAGCTTTAATCTTTCCAAGGCATAATGTTTTTGATTTCGGCTTTGCTTTTACACGAATAGAAATTACAGAATTTAAATCTACATCCAAGCTCAAGTTATCAATTACGATACAGGGATTTCCAGTTAATGCTGGAGTAATTTTCAAAACATACTTGTCATATGCATCATTGAAAATATCATAATTAGTTTCTGTTGTTGCTGACAAATCTGTAATGAACTTACCAATTACCCAAGATTGTTCATCAGAAGAAATAACACCGCTTGCAATTGAATAGAACTGCCAATCAGCTATCAAACCTGTAGTGGTAATAGTTTTTTCTACGGTGTTCATTCCACTAGATAATTTCAAAGTTGTGGAATTAAATTCTATTGAATATTGTCCATAAAGATCCGCAACTTGAAAGCCTTGATATCCAATTAATGAATTTGTAGGTATTTGTTCTGAACTATTCAAGGTTGTTTCATTACGTAAATCAGAAGATGTTGCAGCTTGGCTAGTATTGAGGCTGATAACTTTAGCTTCAAAAGTGTAGCTTGGTTTATAAACAATAAAATTACCAGTTAATAAATAATTAGAATAATTCAATAAATATCTGTTGCCAGTATTTATGTAGCCAGTTTCTATGTAAAATCCCAAAACTATGCTGCCTGAAACAATATATTGAGTAATATTTATCAATGATGGAGTATTATTTACACCATTGTATACATAAATACCATTGTAAATTCCATTAGTACCAGATACTGTTTGATCCTTAAGTAAGAACAAGTCATTAACTATAAGGTCGTGTCCATCTAAAGAAGTGAAGTTGTTCCAGCTTGATACAGGTTCCCAAGAAGCACATTTTACATCAATATAATTTTGACTTGGCAAATTTTCACGTAAAAGTTGTTCCCAATCAGAACCTTCAGAAATTTCATACAATCTAGAACCATAAGCAGTAGAGCCAGTTGAAGAAACTGTATTGCCTTTAATTACTAAAAATTCATTATATTGTTGATGATTATTTTCTTTTGGAAATCTTGCAATTGCTACATTGTCATCATTTCTAGATAAGGTGTTGCTATCATAAGAGTAAAATTGTGCCGGAGCAGGATCATTCATAAAAATTTCATCAAAAATTATTGAAGTCCAACTCTCGTCAGTCTCTGGATTAGATAATGGAATTTCAGAATAAGACCAAACTTCTGGCTTCTTATCAATGCCTGCAAGAACTTGATTCTTTCCTACTGCTAAACATCTAACACCAAAATCTGAAGCTTCGTAATCAGTAATATTATTTGAAATAATTGTGGATGTTTCTAAAGATTCAGTTTCATTTTCCCTAATTATCACTTCTTCTGTAATCAGGTTCGTAGGCTCTGATAATGAAACTGTGAGTGTTCTAGAATATCTGTGTATCTTTTTATCAAAACATCCCAAAAATAATTTATTGTAGGCTGATACCATTGAGAGAATACCACCAGAAACTGCAGCTAATTCTCCAAGTGGATATACTTGTTCCCATTGACTGCCACTGTACGCAGCGCTCAACTTTGATCTAAACAATCTTGGTAATTGATCAGATGCAACATACAAATAAGGTTCAGTTTCGTGCTCAAATTTATGTGAAATCATTGTAGAAGCGGATAAATCTACATTGTTTTCTTGAAGAATAAATACTGGACCACTGATATATTCACCATTGTAGAACCAAATTTTTCCAGAGACTCCAGATAAATAAATTCCATCATCAGCGGCAACCATTGATGTAATTGCTCTTTCACCCTGGTTTGAAAAATCAATTATTTTCTCAAATGATACGAGATTTGCTGTATGAATTGATGCATAATATTTATCTAGCACTACATTAATAGTTGAAGAATTAATAGGTGTTTCAAAAATAAGATAGTTTTTGTAATCGTCTACACCATAATTTACTGATGAGTTGACTGTAAGTTCGTCTTGTGAATTTACTTTATAGACTCTTCCTAAATCATTTGAATTGGTGCCAACAAGTTTGAAAGCAGTTCCAGCAGCGTAAGCAGGATCTAAACTATCAACTAAAGATATGTTGGTAAATCTTTTCTTCGTAATACCAGAAAAGTATAATATTTTTTCGCTATCGTTAGGACCTTTCCAAGAACAACTAGCTGTAAAAATTGTTGGCACCATTATACTTTTGGTCTCCTAATTGCATTCCACTTAACTTCAGGTTGAGTAATATTATTTCCAAAGTCTCTAAATTTAATTTCAACTTTCTTAACTCCATCACTTTCGCCTGTAAAATCAACCTTTACATATGGAGAATAAGGTATCCACTCTGACCAAGCGCCATTTCCAGAGTCTAACAATCTTCTAATTTGGAAATCCTTGATACCAGTGACTAGATCAAAACCATCAATTTTCATCCAAGATTCTGGCAAGTTAGATATTGAAGTTTCTTGATTTGTTTTAGGATTGAAAAAGTTTACTGCTCCAAATGGCTCTTGTGTATCTACTAAAGCTTGAGAAGTAGCAACAAAACTAATTGGATTTGATTCAGACACATTGCCCATATAGTCCATTAGTTGAACCCAGATTTTTCTTTGTCCAGAAAATCCAATGTTTTGATTTTGGAATGCTGTATTTTGTGGACCCAAAGCATAATAGTTCAAATGACCATAAAGATATAAATAATATTCATTCTCGCTGTTAACTATAAACTTATCCCAAGGTAACCAAGTAGTGTAATTGATAAAAGAATTATCTATCTCTTTTCCTACTCTAAAAGCAAGAATCCCAGAGTCATTGTCTTCTGCTTGTATTGATAATTGAACCATTCTTAAAGTAGATTCTGTAGCAACTAAAATATTGGGTACATCTCCAAGATAAGATGGAGCATTGATATCTACTTTTGAGGCACTACTTAATTTAGTAGGATAGCTTGAAATATTTCCGTGAGAAACAGCTCTTACTCTGTATTGAATTGCATTGTTTTGAGCAGAATTTACTGCTTTTTCTTCATATTTAGTATGAAGTTTGTGCCAAAGGTTATTTGCTCTTCTGTAGCCAGTAAATTCCCCATTCTGAATATAGTCAACATCAGACAGTTCTATGCCATTAGCTCTTCCAAGTGCAGAATTTAATGGCACTGTAATTGCCACCCAAATTACATCAGATTGAGAAATATTGCTATTCCAATCTGAATCATTTAATTTCACTTGAACTAAATTATTATTTGGACTATTAGTAAAACCAGCTACAAATGGATTATAAGAAACAGATTTCCAGGATGTTAATGGATTGCTATTATCTGGTAAAGAACCAATATTACCAAAGAATCTTACTTTGAGTTCTTCCATCGGAAAAGATTTATCATTAGCATTCCAATGTAATTTAAACTCAAATAGTTTTGGCTTTGTTGAAGATACAAAGTTTGAAATCTCACCAATAGTAATTGACTTGAAGAAAGTTGTGCTTACAAATCTATCAACTAAATTACCATTAAATGTTACATTAGATTTGTACCAATTTGTATCAGCATTGATTGTTCCACTAATAACTCTTAAAGGCACATCATATCCTGTGGTAGTAATGGCAAAACCAGAGACAGATTTTATGTAAACACCATTTTCAGCGTTCTCTATTTGATCTTTGACAAGAATTTTACTTCCAACTGCTAAAGAAGATAATGAAGTTCCGTCAATGGTAAGAGATGTTATATTGGCAATAGAGATATTTGTTCCAGTAGTTGCTAATGAAATTTGCTCTACTGCAGGCTGTGTTGCTGCAAATGATAAATTTGAAGTTCCAAGTGTAATAGGATCTGGTGTTGTCAAATACCATTTTGTACTTGCATAATCATAATCAATTGGAATTCTTACAACCATACCTGAATAAATTTCTTCACTTGAGTCCATCTGAGGAACTCTTTCTAATCTCCATGTAGTTGAAGCTGTGCCAACTCTCGTTTGATAATAAACACCATTTTGAGATGTTGTTGCCTGACCAGCTACAAAAATATAATCTGTGGTTGATCGGATAAAGCTTCCATTTAAAAGTAATGTACCAGCAGTTCCAGCAGTTAATCTATTTGAGGAGTAAGTTGGAGAATTTGGTAATGCAGTAAAGCTATATTGTTGAGCATCAAGGGTTAATTTTGGTAATGTATTAGCTGTCTCATATTGGTAATCAATTAAGTCAGTAAGACCACTTAATAATTTTTGACCTAAATAGTGTTTGGAATTAGTCAAACCTTCATCTGACAAAAGAGTTGTTTTGATTGTGCTGTCATTATCAAATTGCTCTTTGTAAACATTAGGGATTCCAGACCATTTTAAATCTTGGAAATAAGTTGAACCATCACTGTTATAAGAGCTTTTTCTAACGCCAAAGCCAGCAAAATATCCTAGTCCAGAAGCGTTAGAATTGATGGGTAAAAGCATATCAGTTACACCAACAATGTTAATTCCACTTCCGGTAATTTCTTTGACTAGTAAAAATGTTCCAGTAGATGTTTTGTTCTTATATCTGCCTGTGTAAGAATTTGGTAGTTGATCTGTTATTTCAAATAAGAATTTAGATACTTCTGTTTGAGGTTGATAAGATCTCAAAACTTGTCTTCTTAATTTATTATCTTCGGTTCTATAAGAAACAGAAATTTCATTCTTTTCACCACTGAACTTAACTAAGATAGTTGGAGCATCAAGTGGAGCATCGGAATAAGCGAAACCATCATCGCATCTTACTCCAAATGGTCTATCCCAATTTACAGTGAGATTATTTTGTGTATGAGATCTGAATGAAGATACTGAACTAAAAGCAACATATACGTCATCAGATCCGTGTTTGAAAGCTAACTCAAATCTACATCTGTTACTTAATGATGGTTTATATAATTGCAGTTCGTAATGTAAAGGAACGATATACGAATTTGAACTATCTAATTTATCTATCTCATAAAGTTCTGATGTAATATTTGTTGTGAAAGTTAGTGCAGAAGGAGCATCTGTAAGAACAATAAAATCTTCATTGACAGAATCGTTCCAGCCATATTCTATTTCTGTTAGTGGAGAATTGATTATTGCTATATCATCATTAGTGCAATCACCAATGTCAATGGAAAGTTTAGATTTTCCTTGAGCTAGGAATAATTCTTCAACTACTAAACCACCAGAAAAAGTTGTTCCTGTAGCTTGCGAAATTTGATAACCAAAAGCACTTCCCACAGATGAACTGCCAAAAGATGTTAAAATAGCATTGCCTAACAAATAACTCTTTCTTGATGCTACAGATTGATCTAAATACGGTGTGTAATAAGCTTCTATCATACATAGATTTGTAGTACCCATAGATGAGTAATACATTTCCATAACACCACCAGATTGAAGTAATGGGAGAACACTGTGAGGCAATGTAGTAGTTTGCTTGCTTGCACTATCTGATCCATTAATTCTTGTGTAAAGATATGCTATTGGATTGTCATTATTAGGTATGTCAACTCTACAAACAATTTCATTACCATTTGCACTAGTGTCTGGAGCAGCATAAAGTTTCATAAATGCTTGTGAAGTTACAGCAACTCCAGAAGTTGTGAAAGAGAAGCCTGCTTGTGAATAAAAGTCAGTCTTGTTTGTAGATGGTGCTAATCTTGTTCTGCTATAGAAAAAAGCACCTTTACCATAACTAGCACTTGTAAGACCAATATTTGCACCTAATGAAAGTGATGAGGAAGAATAATTACCATCAAAATATCTGTAAGTGTTTAGTGTTGTAGATGCTATGGATGCTGATGGTATAAGTGTTCTCTTTACACTATTACGAGCTGAATAAGCATCATATGTTCCGCCAGTATTCGAAATTTCATAAACACTTGCTAAATATCTTCCAATTCCTGAAGATTCTGTTTGTGCTGCTACTTGATTCCCACTAGCAAATGACAAGAGTGTATTTTTTCCAACAAATCCAGATTTTGCACTTGGAATTTCTGGAAAATCAGGATTTACTGGAATTTGACCTTCCCATCTGATTTGGTCAAAAATACCATAACCCATTGGATACTCAATATCAGTGCCATTAGGTCCTTCAAGAATGGCCTTCATATAAACAGTTGAAAGACCACCTGATGCACTCAAGGGCCAATTGTAAACCTTGAATAATCCAGTTCCAGCTACCGGATTTGCCATAGTACCTTGATTTAGAGTATTGTCAAAGAAATGTAATGGATTTAAAGTATATTCGTAATCAAAATCCGGGTCATAAACATAAGAGCTTGAAGGCCAGTTTGATATAGCTATTGTTGCTGTAGGTTCAAATTCTGGGTCGTTTGAAAGATAAAGAGTTTTGATTCTTCTTAGGTAGGTAAGCTCACGGGTGCCACTATCTCTCACTTCAAAGCTAAAAGTTAGAGTATTTTGATTATCGTCAAGGGTTGGATCTTTAGAATATGAATTGCTAGAGTAAGGTTCACCTAGATTAATAAATTCAGATTGAAGATATCCACTTGTAAGATTATTGGGTAAAATTATTGAAACGTTATATGGCACTTGTAACCACCGCTAAACAGGGAATATTAAAATATTCTTTGCCAGCCGATGTAGCCCCTATAAAAGTTGAAAATCAAACTGGAAAGGTATTGATTTTTGTACAGTTAATGGGCAATGTACATCGAAATACATAAATCCATCTACATAGTCAATATTGTTGTATCTGCCTTGCTTATAGAAAGTGTATGAAGCAGAATACACTGATACATCATTTGTTGTGTCAGCAGAAACAAAATACATATCAACATAGACTGGTGCTTTGACTGTATCTAACCCATTAGGAAGATAAATCTTGAGTTGTAAATTTGGTGAAACATCTCCAGCAGAAAGTGTATTTTCTATAATTGTATTGCAAATTATTTTAAAATAAATTGTTTTGGAAACAGGGCCATTTCCATTATTATAATACTCAATATCATCTGTTGAAGAGTTTGAGTCAATCAATGCTGGAACAGTGGAAATAACAGGGTTTCCTTGCCTAACTGGTCTTGGCATAGACAAAGATGAATCATCATAACTTCCAATTGAAAATTCAGGCATTTTACAAGTATCATCTATGATGAAAGGATTAGTCGCATTGAAAGCTTTGAAGTTTTGAGAACTAAAGTTCTTTACAAAAAAGTTTAATTCAGATACTTTAATTTTATTATCAGGCTTATCTAATATAACAAGTATTGTGTCATTGGATTCAAAACTATATTTTGTGTTCAAGAAATCAATTACATAATCTTTATTTCCTCTTGAAAAAATTATATAATTTGGATCAATCTCTACAATAGAATCAAACTTGAACTTAATAGATATAAATTGAACATAGGAAATCGCTTTCTCAAAATTTATTTCTAAAAAGTTTTCTAAAATATTCAAATTAACAACAGTTTGCTTCTTCAGCAATAATCTTATGCTACTCTCATTATTATTTACTAGATAGTTTTTATCAAAAGATGTGAACTCAAATGATAAAATATTTTCATCATCAATTATATTTACTGTTGGTTTATTGTTTTCTATTTGTAGATTCATAATTTATTCCGATACTAAAATATTGTCATTA
>B570J14230_10000551_pt1 | contig 15120 bp, 6 predicted proteins | sample LakMenepilimnion_3_FD_14230 | JGI IMG/M metagenome (IMG submission 14230) | reverse complement strand
CCAGTGCTACCAGCTGCAGTATTAACACCAATTGCTGAATAGCTGACGCCAACGCCTTGTGCACCTACTCCAGCAACACCCTGGAACCCTTGAGCACCCTGAACTCCTTGGAATCCTTGATTACCAGTACCAGGTGCTCCTTGAACTCCTTGGAATCCTTGATTACCAGTACCAGGTGCTCCTTGAACTCCTTGGAATCCTTGATTACCAGTACCAGGTGCTCCTTGTACACCTTGAAACCCTTGATTACCAGTACCAGGTGCTCCTTGAACTCCTTGGAATCCTTGAGCGCCCTGGACTCCTTGAGCACCACCGCCGCCATTGGTTCCAGCAGCACCCTGCACGCCTTGGAACCCTTGAGCACCCTGGACTCCTTGAGCACCACCGCCGCCATTGGTTCCAGCAACACCCTGGAACCCTTGAGCACCCTGGACTCCTTGAGCACCACCGCCGCCATTGGTTCCAGCAACACCCTGGAACCCTTGAGCACCCTGGACTCCTTGAGCACCTCCACCGCCATTGGTTCCAGCAGCACCTTGTACACCTTGGAATCCTTGAGCACCTTGGACTCCAGCACCTTGTACACCTTGGAATCCTTGAGAACCTTGTACACCCTGGAATCCTTGAGCACCTTGGAATCCTTGAGCACCTTGACGACCTTGAGCACCCTGAACACCTTGAGGACCTAGTGCTGCTGGGTTAGATGTATTTGCACTAAATGCTATATCAGCGTTACTGGATGTTCCCGTTGATACAGTAACATTAATTGATGCAGTATTTGTAAAGTTAAGTTGTTTGTTTGTTAGCGTCGAACCACCATTAGCAGAAACCATCACTGTATTGCTTGCTAGGTCGTATGCAGTTTTAACGGCACTTGGTGACGCAACATCAGTTGTACTTGTGCTGGTTATTGTTGTGACAATATTACCAGTTGTTAGTAGAGTTGAGTATGCAAGATTTGCGTTAGCCGTTGCTTGCCAAACACCTGAAGCAGAAACAAATCTAATTTCTGCGTTTCCGAGTCCAGCTCTACGAGAACGAAGCGTTGCGTTGCCATCAGTGATAGTTGCAGCGCGAAGAACGAGCAAGTCAGAATCATTCAAGATAGCTGCCTTGATTGACTTGCGTTCCTGAAATCGTCACATTGTTGAAGACAACATTTCCTTGATTGATCGTATAATTACCTGCAGTATCAAGAACCATGTTTGTAGCAGTGGTTCTACCGTTTAGATTTGCGGTGCCTGTGACTGTAGCATTTCCAGTAACAGTTAGATTTGCCGACATTGAAATGCCACCGAAGGCATCTATCCTCATGCGTTCTGTTGTATTATTGTAGAAAGTGAACGCATTACCTTCGTTTTGAATTCTATGCTCAGTAGGACCATTGTTCAAGTAAATAATAGGTGTGCCACCAGAAACAATAGAACGAATTCCACCAACAACATCGAGTTTTACTGATGGAGACGCCGTCCCGATGCCGACATTGCCGCCGATAGGGTTAAGGAGCAAATCGTATTGCGTGTTCGTTGCGTCCGTGCGCTGCTGCTGAATCCAGCCTGCTCCACCTCCACTAATGCCAAACAACATTCCAAAGGCATCGTTCGTGTTGGTCAGATAATGCGCTCCGCCATTAGCAGAGCCGCCTGTTGGGGTTGCCGTTGCCGCTGCGCCAGTTGATTGCAGTTTTGCCTTTGGCGAACTCGTCCCGATGCCGAGGTTGCCGTTTACAGTAAGATTTGATGATAGTGCTGTATTACCAGTCACACCTAATGTTGTTCCAACTGTTGCTGTACCAGAAACACCAAGCGAAGTTAGTGTTCCGAGTGATGTTACATTAGGTTGCGCTGCAGTAGCGAGTGTACCATATAAAAGATTTGCTAATAAACTACCATCACCAGTTCTGAGTGCGATTGTAGCAGGAGTTGCAGCACTAGATGAATCATAACCATCTAATAAGTCAGCATTTAAATTTGTAACTTTAGTTGTAGATGCAACAGTCAGCGGAGCAGTTCCTGTAGCAACATTAGACTCTAGAACAGATCCAAGAACTTTGTTACCAACACTAATATTTGCAGAAGAAATATTACCAGTAACTCCGAGTGTAGTTCCAACTGTAGCAGCACCAGTCACTCCTAGTGATGCTAATGTTGCAGCACCAGAATTTAATGTTCCAGTAACTGTAACATTTTGAGATACTGTAGCATTACCAGTTACCGCTAGATTAGACGATAACGATGTATTGCCAGTAACTCCGAGTGTAGTTCCAACTGTTGCTGCGCCAGTAACTCCTAAAGATGCAAGCGTTGCTGCACCTGAGTTTAGCGTGCCAGTAATTGTAGCGTTTTGAGATACAGCAACATTTCTGCTAACTGATAGGTTTGAAGAAAGAGTTGTGTTTGCTGTAACTGCTAGGTTTGATGCTAGAGCAGTATCACCTGTGACATTTAGCGTTCCAGCAACTGTTGCATTTTGGGTAACAGTCGCGTTCTTTGAAACTGTGAGGTTAGATTGTAGCGTAGTATTGCCAGCAACTTTGAGGTCTGCTGTTACATTTGCTGTACCAATAACAGTAACATTTTGAGTAAATGTGGAGTTTGTTCCCACCGAAAGATTTCCAGTGATAACTGTATTTCCAGTTACAGAAAGTTGGTTAGCAACAGAAGCATCGTCACCAACGATAAGGTCAGTCGTAGTAGTTGTACCACCGATTAGAGCATCACCACCGCCTGCAAGAGTAAGCAGAGTTCCACCCGTTGAACGAGAGATAAGAACTGTACCATTAGCAACGGTAAAGTTTGAGTTATCCTTTACATATGGGTGATTGCGAAGGATATTTCTATCTGTAATTAAGTCATTAGTTCTTGTGCGCCAATCATCGAATGTATTCGTGACAGCAATTGTTGCGATATTTGCGTTAGCCATTTTGTCCTCTGCTCAATGCCTGAAGCATTTGCTTAATTTCAGATATATCTGACTTCATTCTATTTATCTCATCATCCCGAGACTGGTTCTCACGATGGCGACGCATTTCACTTTCGTATTTGGTAACTTCTGATCGATCGTTACATAAAATAGCCATGTTACTCAAATCGCGAGTATATTTTGTACCAGCAATCTTATACTTCATATTAACCACCAGGAACTGCAATAACTCTTAGTGATTCTACCGCAGGTGTTACTGTTGGATCTTCGGCTGTCATGCGAACCTTAACAGCGAAGTATTTAAATGTTCCACCCAATGGCAATGTTCTAGCGCCATCAAAGTAATCGATACTGCCCTTTCTAATAGAATATTTAAACTCTAATGGAACTGCAGTTGTCTGGTCAGGTGAAGTGTAATCGTTTACAACATTCATCTTTTGCCACTTTTTCGTAACAAACGGATCTGAGTCCAACGAAGAAAGTACCTTGAAGTAAACAGCAATATTAGTTCCTTGAGGTTTGTACGCACGCATACGAACTACAAGATCGCCAGCATCAAAGCCATCCTCTAGCGTGACAACCTTTGTTTGGTACTTAGATAGAACATTACCACCAGAGGCATCAGTTTCACCATTAATAATTGCTGCTGCATTACTAGAAGCACCAGGCTCAACAATCGTAATTGTTGGTGATGTAAAGTATCCTGAACCTGGATTGATAATATTTACATCAGTAATTCTACCGCCAGATAGCATTCCTGGTAGAATATTTGCAGTTGCTCTATTAGAACCAACATCTGGTGCACTGATTGTAACTGTTATATTAGCAGCATTAGAATGGCTACCACTATTTGTTACTGAGATCAGATTATTTGCAATACCAGCATTGTTGATGATATTTTGTAGAGCAAACACGCCAAATCTTTCTCTATTCAAGATAGGCGCAACAGAATCATCTGTTGTTGCCATTGTCACCTTGACATTCACACCCTCAACATTTGCTGATGGAATATATCGACGACGCTTTGATGTTGCGCTAGAGATATTTGTGTCTTTACCGAAGTTGTAGATCTGGTTATTATCTACCTTGATATAACCCGAAGCAGTTCCATCTGTCAAGAACGAGTTCACTTCATATGTGATAGATGTTGGTGCAAATTGCTGCTCTGTTGCTGAGATCTTAACCAAATCCATAACTGTATTAGTTTGAATATCCTTGTTAGGAACTAGGTTAAAGTATGCTACAGATGGAGTAGTTGCGAACGCTGCTCTGTTGATTCGGAACATCAAGTCTTGATTTAAAATTGGATTCCAATTAGATGCATTTTGCGATTTAAAGAAGTTACCAATATATGGTTGTTCTGAAATACGACGCAAGTTTCCTGTTTCGTCAGTATATTCTCCACCGAGGGAAGCTGTCCAGACAACATAGTCTGGTGATTCGGTGACTAGTTTAATCGCATACTCAGTGCCTGGTAGCAAGTAAACTGGATCGGTGAATGTGAACTTCGTTAAAGTCGAAGCGTTTGCAACACTTGGTGTATTTGATGTGTTGACATATGCAGCTTCAAGAGTGCGTTCTGCAATAATGTCGTTTGATGGTAGACCGTTTTCTACTCTTGAGATAGTTACCGAGAATGGCAGCTGTTCGTTAACATCTGTTGGCTTTTGCTTGAAGAACAAGTCAACAGAAGTGACAAACACACCATAACCATTTTTCACTTCTCCGTTGACAATAGAATTGCCGCGTGGTGTGAAGAAGGTCTGTGCCATATACTTGCGGTCATTAATCTTTTGAGTTTCGTTAATAACCTTTGGTGCTGCTTGTAGTGTGCTTGGTGTTTGTTCGCGAAGCACATAGTTACGAGCATTTTCTGCACTGTTCGTCTTACCGACTGCGCTATACTTACTGATTGCACGCATCTTGTATGCATTATCGTTATAGGTTGCTGTGTCTGTAATTGTAAACACTCTTTCACCAGTCAACCACTTTAGGTTGGACTCTGATGGAATATGGAAAATTCCATGCAACGCGCCAACATCATCTACAACATGATTGCCTAATGAGTAAATGGAGTTTGATGTGCACAATGCTGGTAGCGTTGCATCAACGATTGCTTCGCTCCATCCGTTTGCTGTATTAGCAATAACCTGCACAACATTTGCCCTAAAGCCCATGTTCGTACCAGAGACGATAGTAATTGTATTACCAACAATCGTAGAGATACCGTCACGAGTAGTATTATTTGATGAGATTACAATGGAACGAAGCGGTGAGTTAGCAGTATTTGCACCAGTTACAACAGAAGACAATGCAGTATATGCATTCGCCGCACTAATAGTTCCAAGCGCAGTACCATTAGCATATGCCAATGATTCACTAGCCTGGAATCGATTGTTTGCCATTGTGATAGTGGCTTCGCGAGCATCAGCAATATACTTTGTTAAGTTCCAAAGATTGAATGCAGTTGCACTAGTGAGTGTTGTTTTGAGTGAACCGAGAACAGGATCTACAACTAGAAACCCTGTCGTAGCATCAATTCGTTCCCACTTTTTAATCTTGCCTACGAATGAAAATTCAGGCTGAATGTTTGTGCTGTTAAACGAGAAGGTTAGCGCTGTTCCTGCGTCTGTTTGATAGACTAGATCGTCAATTTTAAAGTCTGTATCAGCAAGATCTGCTGACCCAGATCCTTTTGTAACTTTAATGGTGATGAAGTTATCATTTACATAGACTAAATTTTGTGTGCCAGTGCGCGATGTGCCGAGCACCTCACCATATGCCTTTGATGTTGCTCCATAAACTCCTTGGTTAAGTTTAACAGCTGTTAGAACACTGCTTGAGGAAACATTAATTGCAGAGGCTCTTTGGCAAAAAAGATTAACAGGGATTTCATCAAAGAAAAAGTTCGCAGTTGCATCAGGCTTTAAGTTTTTAGCCGAGAAGTTAATATCATTTTCGCGAATGAATGGGCTTAAACCAACTGAAACAATTGGTGTTTCATTTTCTTCAGGTGCAGGAAGAGGAAATATTCTATCTCTACCGCCACCACGAAATCCATCATCTCGTTGTGCTCTAAGTCTTGCGCGTCTTGCCAAGTCTATTCCTGTTCCCATGAGAGTTTCCTGTTAAATTAATTATACATCATATCGAGAAACGAAAGAGTCAGCACTTAATATGCCGTTTCTATTCCAATCTGGAGTAAAGATATCTTCTGATTTTGCTGCTGATTCTTCAGAAATTTGTCCAGTCCATGTTGAATTTAAGAATGTAAATGGAGCAACACCAGTAATGTTAATATTTATTGGCTGTGTAACTGGCGCATCGATTACATTTACTGGAGCTGCATATGCTGGAATTTCTACAACAGGATTCACAGTAATTGGGAAATTTTGCCCAGAAATTACTGTGTTAAAGTATGTTGTGTCGAGATAATTTCCAGCACCGATCGATCTGATAACCGCAGTTGTTAATGCAGGATCAGGTGTATACTGAACTTGGCGCAACTCGAAGAATCTACCCAACGAATCAGTAATCTGGGGCTGATGCTCTAGTGAATAGAAATAATCACTCTCAGGCGTTAGCGTAACGAATCCTTCGAATTTAGCAATCATCGCTGCCTGTACAGTCTCAACACCATCTGTTGTTGCAAGTTTTTGCTCAGCGAATGGTGTTTCTGTATATGGAATAGTTACAAACTTATCACGAACATTATTGCCAGTTGATGTTGGCTTCAATGTAAACGCAGTGATATGCTTGTATGGAGAAAGAACACCATTTTCGATTGAAGATGCAAAGTCATTATATGTGTCAGCGTAAATTAAGTTCTCAAACTCATCAACAAGAGTTCCGTAAATAGGCTTGTTGACATCTGGTGTGATTGGTGATTTAGGTGGATCCTCAATGATTTGTTTTTCAGATTCGTTCAGAGCAATAAACGACTCAACTTCCTTGAGGCGATTATCAATCTCAGAGATATCCTTCATCGTGTAGCGACGATTATCAATAAATCTCAAATCAATAGATTTAAGTGATGCTGTGTATGGTGGGATGTATAGCGTATAAATCGCCATAGAATTTTCGGTTTCTGTTGGCTCTTGTGGAGTCAACGATGGAACACCACTCAACATCTTGAACTCTTTATCCTTCGTAACAACGAGTTTATCGATGCGCGGTAGATAATAGTCGTAATCTAGTGAGATAGGATCTGTTGGTCGTTGAATAATTGATGCACTAAAATCATAATTCTGGAACACTAGTTCAATTGCTGTATTTGTTGCAGTTGTTGTAAACCCAGATGTAACCGTAACGGCTTGTAGATTAATTACAGAGTTTACAGTTCTAAAATCTCCACCAACCTTAATGATTGAACCAGTTGTAATTGGTGGTGTTAATACATTTTGCGACAGGGTTGTGTTTGCAAAAACAGTAACGGCACCCGAAACAACATTTACACGAGCATCAACTGGTGCAGTTTTGTATGGTGCGACTGTTGTTCCAGGTTCGCGGATAGGGCGAAGGTCAATACAGTCACGAAGATTGTAGTTTTTACCAGAAACGCTTTGGTAGATTGGAATCTGCTCAGTTTCATAGATTGTATTAGCATATGATTTAGCAGATAGATAACCCGAGCCTGTATGCGTGTAGTAATCAAATAAAACTGCAGTTTGTCCAGTTGGCGCAGAGGCACCTGGTTTTAGAATAATTGCAGCGTGGTCATAGTAGTTATCCGTTTGTCCGCTATCAAATGTGTATCTGTCGGTAATATCAACCATGTTTGTAGTATTTGGTGCATGGCTAATATTTGCTGAGTCATAGATTTTGTTAATCTGAATCACATCAGAAACGAACAATGCTTGACGCTCTCCTGGAGTTTTGATGATTACATTAGCCTGAGTGAACCAAGCAATACCGTTTGCAAGAGAAAGTTTAACTCCACTGTATCCAGAAACATCTGTTGCACCAGCAAGAGTATCACCAACGGTTAATACTGAATTCGCTTCAACTAATGTTTTTGTACGACGGAAACTTCCATTAGCGTTTGTAATCTTTGTTGTTACATACACATCACCAGTAAACGATGCGCCTGATGCGCTGTCAGTATTAATAGTGATAGATTGAGAGGTTGTTCTAAACACACTCTTACCAGCAGCGGTTAGATCAACAATCTGACCTGGTGTTGATCCTGATGTTGGGACAACAATAATATTTTCAATCACATCAGCATTTGAGACTACTTGACCATTAGTTCCAAAGTCATAGTTTTCAGAACCAGTTAGAGCAAGAGTTAATGCGCCGTTAGTTACAAAACTTTGATTCTTTGCAATATACTTTCGATATAGATCAACATTTGCGTCGCTATCGTAACGAATATAATAGTTTGGCAATTCAAACACCATCTTGTTGAATGTTGTATCTTCAAGAATGGCGTTGCCTAGTGCGTCTTTACCTGCTGCAGCAACATTACCCTGTAAGTTTGCAGAAGTTAGTGAGGTCGTGTTCGCAATCATCAATGATTCTGCGCTGCTCACTGGCATAGTAAGTGAGAATCGCTGGCTACCTGCAACAGTTTGCGTATAATCACGATCTAGTGTTGCAATCTTAGTTGTACCGTTATACGCCAAGATCTTACCAGCTTCGCCTTGAATCTGGTCTATTAGTGTTAATGTACCACCAACATAAGCATCAGTTGTGCTTGAGAAGTTAGAACCAAGATTTACAGTGCGAACATTAGAACCAGCACCACCTGTTACAGAAACAATTGGTGTGAAGTTTACATCTGTTAGATACGAGTAGTATAGCGTTGCGCTAGAGGTTCTTTCGATGTTCTTTAGTTTTGCTGTACCGATGCGCGTTGCATAGTATTTTGAAGACTCGCCGCTAGACAGATCTACAAGGTTATTTGCTACACAGTGTATGTCTAGTTCGTCTAGGTTGTCTGATAAAACAATACCATTGCTAGAACTACCAATAACATTGGCTAGTTGGATTCGATTGCCGTAATAGACTGACAAATCATAATCTTTGTTTGACTTGAATGTTCTAGCGCGATCGCCAGGAATCTTTCGAGTTCCGATAGTTTCAAACTCAAATCCTTTTACATATGCCTTACCTGGTTCAATATTTACAATGAATGTATTTGCATTTTCTGCTTGACCAGCTGGTGTGTTTGCTGAGACATTAATTCTAAATGGCTTTACGGCATAGTTACCAGACTCATCATATGTGCGACGAGCAAGTGTTTTTTCCAGTTCTGAATAGATTGGATAACTTACCTGGCGAGTGATGATTCCATTTTCAACGCGGAGCAACTCAAAGAATCGGCTGTCATCTACAGAGTCTAGTGTTCTTTTAGCAAGAACAAGATTAAACTGGTAACGGTGAGCACCTGGAGCCTGATAGTTGAATGCTTCTTGCGCTGGGTCTAGTAGAGCATTGTCTACTGATTCAGTTACAATCTCTTCGTCGATCTCTAATCCAACACGATAGGTTGGTGTTGTTGAGTATGGCTCTAGAACAATTGTTTGTGGTGCAACTGTTACAAAAAATCCATCAACATAAAACACGCCTTGGTTGATTGAAACGACAGAGCCTGTTCCTGTTGTATTTGCTGTAGAAGATACATTAGCAGAATTTCCAGCGGCAGTTGAGATAGTTTGTGCTGCTGTAAATGTATTACCGCGAAGATACTTCAAGAGTAGCGTACGATCTGTTGTGGTAGAATATGTCTGGATAACTCTTCCGCGAACCTTTGGTGTGCCAGAATTGAACACAACCAATCCAAGGAAATCTTCAAGGTCAATGTCGACACCATTAAATTGGGTGTCAAGTTTTACATAATTAACTGATGTATCCAGAGTTAAATGTCCACCTACAACTGGCGAACCATCCTGGAAAATATGATTTCCGAATTGTTTAATCTGGTTTTGTAAAATAGACTGTATTTGTGTTAGCTCTCGACCCTGAACTGAAAATCCAGGGCGAAAAAGAATACGCATGTAGTTCTTTTCCAACGCTCCGTTGGTAGCCTCAAAATCGTCCCAATATGGTGATGCGTTAAAATCCATTGATTACACCTTAAAATTCTACAACAAATTTAGTTGATTCGGTTTGATTTCCACTACGAGTAATTTTTGCTCTATTTTCAATATACAAAATTTCTCCAGACAAAATATTTATATCTGGTTTTGTCACATCAAATACCTTGGCGAACGCTGATGGAGCGTCCTTCTGGTAGATTGTTTCGTTTTCAATGTTGTTAACATTTCCAACAATGTTATTTACATAAAGAGTATTAGTAGTATCGTCAAAATGCATTACTCTTGCGCTAAATGTTGCGGTTGAAAAACTAGATCCAACATACACTATTTCGTTATGAGAAAAGTTTACTGGTGGATTAGATGTTGAAATTGTTGTATACATTGGATAATACGAAGCAGTTCCAAACGCACCAGTTGCTAATTTTACATCTTTAACCAAACACATTTGTCTGATTAAGTCTGTTCCATCGTTTTGAACTGGCAAGTTTCCATCTGCATCGCCTTCAATGTCAACAGAAACCATGATGCTAGACCCACCTAGTTCTCTTTGTGGATCAAATCCATGACCATATTGTGGGCTAATAACTGCCTGAAGATTTGCTGTGTTACCGATGGCTTGTTGCAACGGATCTTGTATGGTGACGGTTGCGGTGCTATAGTTATTACCACCGTTTAGAATGTTAACATCTACAATGGTACCATTAACAACATCAACGCTAACATTAGCCAAAGTTCCATCGCCAGTAACGCTGACGACTGAGTAGTTGTTTACAGAACTACCTGCATAGTATCCTGTTCCACCGTCAACAATTTTAATGATATCTATGCGACCATCTTTTGCATTATCGAACACAATAGTGTCACGAAGAACTGGCATATACTTATCGGTGAAGAATTTATTCTTTAGTCCAGTTGGAATGCTGTACATATACTTCCACTTGTACCCATCAGCCGTTTCAATGTATGGGTTTTCTGGTAAATCACCACCGATGGTGATCTGTGGCATAGTATTAGATTCTGCGCCGTTATTATTAAATAGGCACTTAAAGACCTGGTCTTGTGAGTTTCTAACATAGAATTTGTTAGAATACTGCGTTTGAGAAATATCAACCTTAAACAAGTTCGCGGATGTGTACGCTGAACTGAATACTGTGTTGACTGTTAAGAAATCACCAACGGCATTAATTCTTACGACTTCTTTCGTTTCATCGCCGATCTTGATAAACGATCCCGCTGAGAGAGCAGGTGTTGCAGCAGCAAGATTAATGCTATTTGCGTTTACTGTATTCGCCAAAGAAAGCGAAACATTTACATTACCGCCAGTGACAGCGGTATCCAACACCTTGATGAACAAATTTGCTGTTTGGTCATATGCAACATATACAGTATTTGCTGCCCAGTCAACTCTAGGGATAACTGGCTGAATGTCGCTGCCAGTAATCTTCTTTAATAGTTGCCCGTCTTTTTGCAAATCAAACTTGTATTCTGTTGTATCGTATGGTTCTGCAATTGTAACATCATCCAATAGATCTACATTAGCCGTGTTAGCCCATGCTAAAGATCTACCAACCATAACATAAACATTTGCAAGCGGAACTGAGACCATGCTCTCAAAATTCTTTGCGTTTGTAATACCAAAATCTTTTAATACTAATGACTTCATTTGTTACCCTTGAGTTCGGATAATTCTATAAGAAACAACATTGTATGTTGGGTTTTTCTTATAGACAACATTTCCTGATGCAGTTACCGCTGCGTTTAACAATACGACATTACTTGTTGGTGTTGAAACGACATATCTATCATAAGTTGTGTTAGAGACATTGAAACTGATGTTGTCACCAGCTTCTAGACTTTCTGTGACGGCTGAAGAATTCGCGAACACAATAATGCTAGCATTGCCATTTGTTGTTCGTAATCTACCGTCACCTATTCCACCAATCGCCGATTCTAGCCAAATAACATTCGCATTTACAACATTAGCGACAACTCTAGTATACTGTTTTAAAGATGCCGTTTCCGTTGTATTTATTACAATTAAGTCACCGATATTGGCATTCAGTGTAAAGTTTGAGTTATTACCAAAGAAAACATTGCTGCTGTGTGATGTATTAGCATTTGTAGTTTGCAAGGTATTTGACGAGTACACATTTGCCGCTATAGTTACTAGGTCTTGGGTGATATTCTTCAACAGATATTTCGATAGCAATTGCATGCCAGCTGGATGTGCAACGCGATTCACAGTCTCAGTGTAGTCGTTTAGAGACTTTTCAGACGAAATTTCATATGAGAAATTGTGGTAGTAGTCGCTATCTTGTATCTTCTTATCGGCGCTGAGGAATCCATCTGTGTTTAGGTAGAATCCACCGTATTTGATCAACCCTCTTAGGAACTCGGTATTGGCTTTGGCTAGTCCATCTCCATAGAAATGTGGGTATTTGCGTTCAACTGCATCGTTAACATCGTTAAATGATATCGTTGCATTGGCGGTAGATAGGTTTAGAGTGAGGTTTCCAGAACTTGTAGCCACACGAATCGGCTCTGATGTGTTAATCGAACCAGAGTAGTTAAACACACGAATAACAGTATTGCTTGCATCAGATCTATAAGAGTCGTCAACGGTTCCGCGGAAGGTAGCATCTGCATTAGTAACACCACCCTGCCAGACAGAATCTCCAGACAAGACAAGTTGCCCAGAAGCAAGATTATCTGTAAGTATGTCGACAACTTTAAGCGATGTCAATGGTGTATTAGCGTACTCGAATCCACGGTTCAGAATTCTAAAGTCTTGAATACGACCGATATCCGATGTTTCGGCGGCAAACTCTTCACCATCACTCAATAGATAAATGTCGAATAGCGCACCAGAACCCGTTGCAACATTTCCAGTATTCGTATCTCTAATCAAGATAGATGGTGCTTCTGGATAACCTTCACCGCGATTATCTATCGTGACGCTCGTTATACTTCCGTTCGCGTCTACTGTGTGATATGCATTTGCACCAACACCAGTACCAATAAACTCAATGATGTTATTAGTTACATTGTATCCGCTGCCACCGTTCCTCACTAAGATAATACCAAGTTTGCCTGGACCGCGAACATTTGGTCTAAAGTCAAAAAACAAGTTAAAGTTTAAGATGTTTGTTTGATTAATGTTATTTTCAAAAGGTCGATCTAGAACTAATGTTTTAGTGTTAGAAGAAGAACCTGGATTGTTTACAATGTAATCTACAACTTCTGCATAGTGAGCAGTATCACCCACATCCAAGAAAAGGCGAGAGCCAGTGTAGAATCCATTCGCCAAACTATATGATGAGTTTGACGAATTTAATCGAATTGTTGGCGGAGAAGCGGATGGATTATATTGCGAAAATTGACCAGAAGGAATGGTTAAAAATCCTTGGTCTAGGGAATAGTCAGATTCGTATAATGATATGGCATCAAATATCGGCGGTTCTTCGAAGAACGATCCACCGTCATCTAAGTCCAGCGCACGAACCTTGCCGAGTGTGATTGTTTCGAATGTTAATGCTCTACCTATTTCAGTTTGCGCATTTGCATAAATTTTAACATTGCTAGTGCCATCTACAGCTGCGCCGAGAGCTAAAGATAGTGTTGCGATTTTAGTTGTTCCATTGTATCCAGTAATTTGTGCTGAATTCGGTGAACCTGTAGAACCAGTGCCGTCAAGGATTTGCACAACAAAAGATTTATAATAATCATTAGTTGTGCTAGCAGTATAAAATGCAGTGTTTAAATTAATTGTTGTTGTTGTGTTTCCCGCACCAGATGTTTGATTTGCAAACGCTGTAATATTATCAAAATCATATTCTAATCCATTTAAAAGGATATCTTTTTTATACACAATAGCATCTGTATTAAACTGGATGTTTGCACTATTGGCACCACCGTCATCGTAGATACCTGATATTAGAACATTGGCACCGATACCTGAACTTGAGATTATACGAACCAATGAATTTGGTTCTGTTCTAAAGAAATATCCTGGTTGGATAACTTCAACAGATTCAATAGATCCCGTAGAAACATTGTTAACAACGGCGATACCCTTGACAGCATCAGGTGAATCGGTGAGACCACCAAACAATACCACTGGATCTCCAGTTTTATACTTTCTACCTGTTTGAACAACGCCAAATCTATTTCTGAACAAACTGATGTTTGATAGCAAGGAGATAATCTTAGACTTAAATGTTTGCTCAACACCATTGGTGTCAGTATACTTTACGACTAGATTTTCACCAGCTTCAAATAGTCTAGTTACATTCGACACATAAAGTTCTACGAACTCGCGACCAGTTTCACCATCAACAGTTAGTACTGCTTTTTCAATAACGCAAGTCGTTCTAGAAATCTCGCCGATGCCTAGTTTTCTTTCGAGTAGTTTAATGTCAAAATTGGTGTACTCGCTCAACTCTACCTTGAACAATTTAACAGAATCAAATGTTTGCGCAGTTGATGTGTTAGCGAATGGAATATCGACTCGAAGAAAATCGCCTGATGTGTTAATCGTGACAACTTTTCTACGAGAATCACCGATACGAATATATGAATTTACTGTAATACCTTTTGATAGGATATTAAATCCGTTGGCATTTATTGTATTAGCAGTAACTGCAAACACATTGACATTACCACCCGTAACAAGAGAACTGGTGTCAGTAAATGCTAGGCGAAGTGCTTGTGGTTGTTTCCATTTACCATCAGATACTTTAAGGATATCTTCTTTTGGGAAGTAAATGTCAACTTCCTGACCGTATAATGTTCTGAATAGAAACTTAAAGGATTCAGCGGAGCCTTTCTTAGAGTAGAAAAATTTTGCTGCCTTTATCAGTTTTTCAGTAGATAGTTCGGTTTCTTCAGGAAAATCTGGAATAATCTTCGTCTTAAAATACTTGATCAAGTCTGCTCTTGTCGTATCAACATCCATGTAATCATATAGGTCTTTACCGACTCTTAATGTTTTATTGGTTTGCTCCATATACTCATAGTATTTTTTGAGCAATGTCACGAATGTTGGATGATCGGCTCTTACGAACTCAGGTACCTGGTTCTCTACAATTGTTGATATGTAATTATTTGCAAACATTAAGAGAGAGATTTAACACTAATGTTGATAGCATTTGTATCTTCT
>B570J14230_10000541_pt1 | contig 15241 bp, 53 predicted proteins | sample LakMenepilimnion_3_FD_14230 | JGI IMG/M metagenome (IMG submission 14230) | reverse complement strand
TAATCACTTCTATAATGAAGAATGTTCTGGTCTTCCGCACGGGACACCTATTACACCAGAACATATGCAAGCAATGGCACTAGAATGTATGATTGACGCACTCATCTGCGAAAATATGAATATGGAGTATAATGTCATTGCGATTGATGACATCAAGGATTTGATTAAAGGATTGTATCTTCAGAGTGATGAGTTTCTGAAAAGAGTACAAGAGTTCAAAGATAGTGCTGATGGAGTAGCATAATGACTAAACTCTGTAAAGATTGTAAGTATTATCGTAAAGATTGGTTGTCTCATCTATTTGGAATGGGACACAGGCACGATACTTGTAAATCACCAAATACTTCACAAAATCTTGTAACTGGTAATGAGAACAGATTTTGTGATATGTTGAGAGCAGAACGATGGGAAAAACTTGAATACTCTTGTGGTCCTGATGGTAGATTTTTTGAGGCAAAATGAGCAGATTTATTAAGAATCCTGATGAAATCATCCTTGAGGATGTGAAGATGATTCACTATGAAGCAATGGAAGAAGGTCGTTCCGTATGGTTGGGAATCTACCTCAACAACGGTAAAATGTATCACCTAAACATTGGTGGTGATAATCTTTATGTCAATTACAGTGATGAGACACCTGACGAACTGGCACAAGGACACACTAGAAAGGACTTAGATGCCCTATAATGTCAGTATAAATTCAAGGTCCAATGGAACGCAAAGTCATTGTAAAACCTAAGTCTAGTAAGGCAAAGAATCGTCTTGCTAACATTATGGAAGGTAATCCCGTCTGTATTGTAGAGCAAGATACTGGTGGTGAATTGTTTCTTGCGTCTGCAAATCGTAAATACTTTATGTGGGTCAGCACTCGCACTGGAACTAATCGTTTCGGTGATAAGTCTGATAGAGATTGGGAAATTATACAAGATAATATCCCTGAAGGGTGGGAACCAAAACCACTTGGAAAAACTGCTGGATTCTATGAGGTCTTTGAGTGAAACTACTAAAATATAAATGGGAAATGATTGTATGGGGATTCACTGTATTCTCCAATGCAATCTATTTTCGTTTGACATTAGAGGATAACATTGATAGACTTGCATTTTTTGAAGAACTCTCTGCTGGGTATATTGAAATGCAAGATGAATATATGATGAATCAACCAGACTTTGACCCTTGGAATCTATCAGGTAGAGATTCATATTACACTTATGTGATGAGTCAAAATAAACTTTGATTAAATAGAAATGAAAATTCAAAATCAGGTTAATCAAATGAAACTCTGCAATCTTATCTTTTTTGCACTTGTTGGTGTCTGTGTTGGTGGTATGATTTATGGTATTGTAACCACAGAAAAATCACCACAACATGCTTCCGTGGAGAAGAATGAACAAATTCATCACATTAAATAGATTTCTTCGGTATACACCATTCTGGTGGTGGTATCGTTTGATTTCTCATCAAGGATTTCGTTTTGATGATTATCATGTATGGGGAGAGTTTTGGAGTTCTCTAAATGGTGGATGGTTGGATATGAACTATCAATGGGAGTTTGAGAAGTTCTGGGGTAAGGGAGCGAAACCTGAAAGGATTGTGTTGCCAAAAAAGGATTTTGATGCTCTTGTTGAGAGACTTAATGCTCCACCAGACCCTAAAGTAGTGGAAAGATTAAAAGAGATTATGGCAAAATGCACCTTGGGATGATGATTATGTCAATTGAAGTAAAGGAAAATGAAGATGGGTCCTTTGACATCTCTTGGGATGAGAATCACCCAACTGAAAGTATGTTCAATACTTGGACCGCAGATGATTTCACTAAAGCAATTTCTGATTACTTAGATAAATTAAAAGAAAACCAACAAGGAAAACAACAATGAGAAATGTTTCAAATCAAATTGAAAGAGAAACAACCAATCAGGTTAAGTCAAACTTTTACTATATTTTTTGGGGAGTTATGGCAGTTGCCGTAGTTGCTGGTCAAATCTATGTTGGTTTGGGTTATCGTGAGATGGCAAAAGCAACTAAGTCTGCTTCTATTTCAGTAAGTTGTATCAAATGATAGAAGTTCAAAAGGAGTTGCTAGAAGAAGTTTTTTCTGCCATTCGTAAATATCAGCATCAAAATCTTCAAGATGTAACAATTTACGATAAGTGTCAAAAAGTTCTAAATGAATTATATGAATTGACATATACTCAACAAAAAGAACAGGTTAGATGAAAGAATATACAAAAGAAGAAAAGAAACTCATTTATGATGCTGTAAGGTATTATCAAATGAACGCAGTTCCACTCAATAGCAAGAGTTATCAGATTTGCGATGCTATTCTAAATGACCTTTTTACAGAGGTTAAATCAAAATACATTGAACCAGCATATGAATCAGGAAACTAAATTTCATCTTGCTCTTATTCAGATTGAAAATCTTTCACAATTAGTGAAAGACAATGAATACGAGCATTTTTTTGTATCACATCTTGTCCCTATTAAAATAGAACTTGAACGGCAACTTTCTTTGATTAAAAAATGAATGAACGTCATATCGGATACGAAATCGATTGTGATTATCTTTGGATTAATATGCTCACATCTATGAGAGAAAAGAATCCACAAAGATTCTATGAATTTTATAATGATGGCACGATTTATTATTATATGGATAAACTTCAGTATCGGCATTTGACTAATGATTAAGACTCATTAGACTTAATTTTCAGGGTTTTGACTTTTTCAGGAATCCTGAAAATTGCCAATTCCTGAAAATTGGGACTCTTGGGACCGACCACTTGTGGAACTGGCACAGACACCCTGCCGAGAGGTCGGCATTGCCCTATAATAAGAGCATCCTCAAAGGGACAATGACTGATTCCAACCTTTCTAAAATCAAACCCAAACTCCGTACTCAAGGTGTTGTTTCTGGAAACTTCGGTAAGGCAAAAGTAAAAGCAGGTTCTCCGATGCGTGATATTGGCACAACAAATGCCAAAGTAGTTAAAATCAATACGCAGGATGATTACCTGGACCGACTGCATCGTGCCTATGTGGCAACTGATGATGAGAAACTGAAGAGGTTTATCTTCAATGAAATTAAAAAGATTCTGATTCAACGAGGTCAATGGTGATGACTGGAATACAAATAGAATGCGAGATTCGGAAGTCAGTTAAGCAGCACTTGCTTGATTGTCTTAAACGTCCAGAGTATTACAACTATCCTCATCACGATTTAGTTGCAGATTATACTGCAAAGATTGCAAGGATAGATGAGTTTCTAGAAAAGTTTGACAAGTAATTTAATTAACTAAAACAATGCAATTCAATTTTAACACTGTCAAAGAGTTTTACACTGAAAACATTACTGATGAAGTTCTGAGGAAAGCAGGATTGACTGCTGGTATCTTCGGTGTCGTGATTGTTTCTCAACTCCTTCTTCACGGATTTGTTGAGATTGTTGATAGTATTCCTGTGTTTAATTCTCTGATGCAGGTTGTTGGTGTTTATGCAACTGTAAGGTTTGTTCTTGCAAACCTTACAACTCAAGAGAAACGTGATAATCTGGTAGAAAATGTTCGGAATACCTACCAAGATGTGGTAGGTTGATTGAATACATAAGTATAACGATGGACAGTTTTTGGACTGTCCATTACTACTTGATGAAGCACCCAAAAGGTGCTATGATACTAAGGTAAATCAATCGAGGTTATGCCCGAGTCTTACACATTTACAAGTGATGCCATTACCTATATCGGTTTGGTTGGTGTTATCAGCACTGTTGTTATTGTTTATTCCGTTTTTCGTTCTTACTGGTCTAGTCCTTATCGCAAATGAATTATCAACAATTCGAAAAAACACTTCCCGAGTATGAAAAAGACCTCAAGGAAGCAAAGAAAAAGTTCGATAAACTCTCCAAGCAATACAAAAAGTGTAGGAGTGCGTATCAAGCAGAGATGATGTATGATGACCTCACAATCCTGAATGAAGATATTTCCGAACTTCAGATGATTGTGAAGGAAATGCGGCAACAGAAAAAACTAGCAGAAATTGATTCTTATTGATTATGCAGACAATGGACCTATATAATGAAATTTTGAAGTCTCAAGAAGTGCCAAAAACAATGGAAGAGTTCGCAACCGAACTCACAGAGGATCCAATAGTTCGAGATAACTTTCTTGAGGAGTTTGTTGATGAAGTAATTGATTCAATGGACCCTAAGGACATTATCCGTGCTTATGCACATACTCTTCTTGAGGATTTGTATAAGCAATGTGATGATCACCAAGAAGACTATATTATTCAGGAATGTGCTGAATGTTTCCCTTATGTGCTCCAACGTTTCGGAGTTGAGATAGAAGATAATGCTAAAAATTGATACTTACAATTATTGTCAGAAATGTTTTGAAGTTATGGAACTTGTCTGCACTCAAGGGATGAAACATTATACTCATCTTTTGAGTATTACGACAGACGAAATTGATTTGTTCTTCTATCAAGAACACTTCAATGAATATAAGTGGTATGATGTTTGATACCACTTGTGCCACTAATCCTTCTGGCACATAACACTTTACAAAGCAGGGAAAACCTGCTATGATGTATTCATCAAGTCAAGGGGGTTTCAAGATGATTGACACTTGTATTCTTCACGATGATTACGAGGACTTCGCACAGAAGTTTCTCGGTGTTGACTATGAAGATTATATTAGTCTTCAAATGGGTCTTCCTGACGAAGATGAATTAGAAATTGAGTATCCTGTGATTGCTTGATTTCTGGGAATGGATTTGCCCCTAAAGTTATCCACTCTTTGTTCACTTGACTTTTTATTAAATGTCTGCTAAACTGATTGCACTTGCTTCTGAAATCGTTGATACCAACCCTGCTGGTGCTCAACTGATTGTCAATCTGACTAAAGCAGAAACTGGTGCTGATATTATTGAAGCACTTGATAATTATGACTCCACTGTGCTTGAGAATCATACTGAACCTGTGGATTCTGAAGATGACGATTATGTTACTCTTACTGATTCTGAAGGTACTGTAACTTACGTTTGATTGCAGTTTAACTAACTAACTCTTTTTCTTTATTATGGCACGTCGTAACAAATCTGCTTCCCGACAAATGGTTGAATCTCTGAAAGAGCAACTCACAGAGTATTTCCGTGAAAACGTCTTTGATGATTATGATTACGAAGATTTGACTGGTTCTGAACTCTTTGAGGCACTGGTTGAAACATTCAAAGAACTTGAGAATGACCTCAAGGAAGAAATGAAACCGATTCAGTATGTGCTAAATAAACTTGACCCAGAGGATTCTGAATCTCATCTTTAACGGTTAATTTTTACGGGCATTAAAGGTCCAAACTTTAAGTAAGTCCCACACCCTCTATGCCTCTTAATAATGCACAAACAGGAGGGTCTCTTGTCTCAGTAGCTCAGTGGAATAGAGCAACCGCCTTCTAAGCGGTCGGTCGTTGGTTCGAATCCAACCTGAGACGTTATCCAACTATAACAATGAAACTCAAAGTTCTTAGTGATTTGCACCTGGAGCACTTTGTTGCTTGTCAAGTATTTGATGTTGGTGAAGGTGATGTTCTAGTTCTTGCTGGAGACATTCTTTGTGCCAAGCATTTCAAGACTGATGGATATATCCACGCAGTCTATGATAGATTCTTGAATGATTGCAGCAAGAACTATAATAAAGTTCTTTATGTGATGGGAAATCATGAGTTCTATGGATATAACTATGAAGGGACCAAAAAGAAATTAAAAGAGAATCTTCCTCATAATTTCCATCTCCTTGATAATGATACAATAACAATCAACAACTGGAACTTCATTGGTTTCACCCTCTGGACTGATTTTCGTAATGAAAATGCTCTGGAGATGATGGAAGCAGCACAGTGTATGAATGACTATAAGGTTATTCGTATCACTCCGAAGTATCGGAAGATGAATCCATCGGATACTCTTAACTTCCACAAGGATAGTAAGAAGTATCTTCTCAAGCAACTACAAACACTGAATGAAAACGTATTTGTCATCAGTCATCACGCACCGAGTTATCAGTCGATACCGCAGCAATATAAGAAAAATGCTAACGGTGCTTATTGTAGTAATCTTGATGATGTTATTTTGAATCATCCACAAATCAAATACTGGGTTCACGGACACACTCACAATGCCTTTGATTATATGATTGATGGTTGTCGTGTTGTTTGTAATCCTGGTGGTTATCCAGGTCAAGATACTGGATTCTTTCCAGATAAATTCTTTGACATCTAGATACTAATGGAAGTATAATCATTCCACTCAAATACTCTTATGGACTACTTAAAAATTGAACCAAACCAAACTATACTTGTTCTGAACGCATCTTACGAACCAATTAACTTTACTAATTGGAAGAGAGCAATCGTGCTGCTTATGAAGAATAAAGCACAGGCACTTGGTAAGAGAGTCATTCGATTGGTTAATTATATTAAGTTGCCATATGCGAAACTCGCACAGAACAAACCATCACGCACAATGATTTACAAACGTGATGGGCATAAGTGTCAGTATTGTGGTTCAACTAAAGAACTTACTATTGACCACATTATTCCTCGTTCTCGTGGTGGTGAAGATACTTGGGAGAATCTAGTTGTTGCTTGTATGCCTTGCAATTCTCGTAAGGGTGATAAACTCCTAGAAGAAACTAATTTAGTTCTTCAAACTGTTCCAAGAAAACCACTCAACAAGATGCTATTCTCTCTGGATAGGTCAAACGTTCCTGAATGGAAAGAATACACCTATGCCTAAACTCGATAATGAGTTCTACACTGTAGAATATGAGTTTATGGGTGAGAAGAAGTTTGCCTGTTATTTTCAACTTGAATCCGCACAGGAAGCAATGATGAAAATGATTAAGAAAGGCATGGTTGTGAATGGATTAGAAACCAAGACTCTCAAAAAATAGTCAGTGTGCCACTTGTAGCACTGTCCCTAACACCTCTCCAAACCCATGGAGGGGTGTTATACTATGGAGACAAGCAAAGGGGAGGGATGACTCCGAATTGGCAACACAACTCAGGAAAACGTAAGTCTACAAAAGGTTCTTGTAAGGGGAAACTCAAAGCAAGAAAACAAGCATTGCAACACATCAAACGCAAACTCAAAGTAATCTGATGACTTATCAAAATCTTCTGGAGATTCTTCAGACTCTGACTCTGGAGCAGTTGAAGTCTGATGTGTCAATTTATGACATTGCCAATGATGAGTTTTATCCGATGAATAGTTTTCATTTTGCAGATAAAACTGTAGATGTTCTTGACACTGACCACCCTTACGTTTCTTTCTGATTATGTATCGCAATCTTGCTAATCTCAAGCAACGGGTTGATGACCTGATTGCAACATATGGTGAAGATGCCTATGTTGCTGCATTTGTTTTCAGTCCTGCTGATGTATTCACTATGGATGAGAACTTTGTAGAGCAATATCTTCCTGATGAAGATGCTTGTGAAGTTCTTTATGAAGTAGGAAATACTGATTACATTTATCAAGTAATTGGTGAATGTATTGATGATGAAGTTGCCCGTCTGAAACTCAAGCAAAGTATCAAAAAATGAAAGAAGTCACCATCACTGTTAAACTCCTCCTTGAGGATGACCAACCCTCTTGCGATTGGATTTATGAAAGCATCTACGAACAACTGAATCACGATGCAGGAGAAGCAATCTTGGAGTATACTGATGATGAACCTGAGGTAAAAGTAGGAACAACGGACTGATGAAATTAACATTACAAACTGCTGCCGCAGTTGAACGATTGCAAGAAGCACTTGCAGGAAAAACAAATGACGACTTTGATTTTGTAGTTGGTAAAATCAAATCACTTGTAACTCGAATAGAAAGCATCCAAACAATCACAAACGAGTTAAATCACCAATGAACTCTAAAGTTATTACCTACGGACTGCTTGCTTTCTTTGCTGCCATTGGATGGAATGTTCTTCTCATTCAACGAGACAAAAGAATGTTTGATGCTTATGAAAAGAAAGTAGTAATCGAACGACTAAAGAATCCCTCCCTCCAATTCACTTAGAGAGTGGTTTGAACGTCAAGTAGGTTTGCATCCAGATTGCAATTTGAAATGATTATAAATTAAAGAGGTTATTTTATTGGCAGATGGTTTCTCATTACACACCCAAGGTTAATGATTACGTCAAATGGAAAAAACTAGAAGGATGGGTTTATTTCAAGGATGAAGAATACATTACCATTGAAATTTCAGTAAAAGAAAAGAAGTGCGATAAAGGAACTCATCACAAGAAAGAGCATATTCTTGTATTGTGCTATCATAATCAATGGAAAGAACTTGAGTATGTAAAGTCAAGGGAATCAAAATACGACGAGGAAGATGGACCCGTGTGCCACCTGTAGCACTGGCACTATAAAGTCCCGCAGACCCCCCTGATGCCCTATAATACAGGGACACAAGCAAAGGAAACCACTTGGTAGACCTCAACACTGTTTTCAACTACACTGCTTCCCGTTGGGATTGGCATGATGGCAATGTGAATCAAATGTGGATTCAAGAGATTGAAGAATCCCCTGATTGTTATCGGTATATTGCTGTTGCTTACAATCCTCGCAAGGATGCAACTATGGTAATGTCTGAACCTCGTTGCTATGCAGATACTTTGAACTGGGTTCGTAAGTTCTGTGGTTCTTTCTGCATTCTTCCTCAATACTGCTGATTATGAGATTTGTTGGTAATTGTATCAATTCATTTGATGAATTTGGGAATTGTATTATTCCCCAACTTCCTTTCTCCAATGTTACTGATTTCGCACAACTTGTGGAAGAAAATGATAATGTAGAGATTGGAAATTTTGTTATTCAGTATAACCAAGAAACTGACGTTCATTCATTTTTTTTCAAATGACTTTCACCTTCCCTCGTCTGTCTGCTGGTATCTACGAAGTTCAGAAGGATTCTAACACAGTTGGATTCATTCGTAAAGTCAATGCTGGTAAGTGGATGGTTGCTGATGTTGTAGATACTCCACAAGAGGTCACAAAGACTCTTAAAGATGCAAAGGATGCTTGTATCAATCTCATCATCTTTGATGTTGTTGACACGACCTCTGGAGATGAATATAATGACTCTGTGGAGGTTGATAAGGTGAATCCTGAACTTAATAAAGTTCTTGAGGGTTCTTTGCACTGCTATAAGCAAATTGAAGGAACTGATGAGTTTGAGGAAGTTTCTCCGAGTGTATTTGGATTTGGGGGTGAACCAACTCTCGAACCCATTGAGTTCTGATGATTTATCTTGTTGTTTATTTGATACTCTTGGGTTTATCCCTTGGACTTAATTATTGCCTTCATTCAGTTAATTCGGAAAGTGAACACGATGCATGAATCTACTCTTGACCTCTTCTGCAATCATGACTCTGATGAGTTTGCAGATGAGTATGCTATGGAAATTGAAAGGAAAGCAGCAGAACTTGAAGTAACTGTTGATTATTACATGATGGAGTTTATGTTTTGACTAATTACAAACAATCAAGTGAAGGTAATGGTTATTTTATTTCAGACTTAGGTAAACGTGTGTATTTTGATTTTCCAGTATGTTCACCTGAGGTTATTGCCCAAGGAAATGCTCTTTTAGATGAAATTATTAAAGGTGCTAAAGATAATAATGTAAGTGAAAATTACTATATTACTGAGTTTCTCTGATGGCACGTTATCAAGCAGATGTTTGGTTAGGTTCTTCTAGTGGAAGACAAAGAGTTTATGTGAACTCTAATACTTGGAATGGAGCAAGAGAACAGATAAAGACCATTTATCACGTTAATGATAATGATATTTGGAATCTTAATGAATCAAGAGAGAATAATAGTGTAGGAGGCAGTGATTCAAGTTCAATTAGTGCTGGGTCTATTTTAGGTCTTGCTCTAATTGCATTAGTTGTATCATTCTGGAAATACTTTCTAGTGTTGGGAGCAGTTGCTCTCATTATTTGGGTTGTTTATCTTTTTTATAAAAACAAATGACTAATTGGGACGTAACAGTAGTAACTGACTCTGGTTTCTATAAGAAACTGACACTAGAGGGTTATGTCTCTCAAAGAGATGCAGAATCTGCTGCACTTGGAATGACTGGTGGAAAGAAAGTTATTTCTATTCATCCAAGTTTCAGTGCTCCAAGGACAACTGATTATTTTGGTCAAGAACAATCTACATCAGAAGTTGTAGAGGTTCATCATTATCATCAACCAGAGGAAGATAATGAAGAGTTCTATCAATCTCTTGATGAACAAGAGATGGAGATGTATGATTTGATGTGTAAAATTGCTATGGAGAAGGGAGAAGAACTCCCGACTATTTCTGAGTTTTATGAGTGGTTGGAATCTTAACCCTTTGTGCCACTTGTGAGACCGTCCAGCACTCTTCCCGATTCTACGGGAGGGGTGCTATAATGTATGAATACAAACGGAACTTGATTGATGTTGACTCTTCTTCCTTATCAACAACGTGCTCTTGATGCTGTACAAAAAGCAATCAGGGGTTCTGTGTATATTCCTACTGGTGGTGGGAAAACTGTTGTGATGATGGAAGATGCCCGTCAACGTGTTCTTAACGCAAAAGAACCGATGACGTTTGTTGTTGTTGCTCCTCGTATTCTGCTTGCAAATCAACTCTGCTCAGAGTTTGAACAATATCTCAAAGAGCAAAACGTTGCTTATATGCACGTTCACAGTGGTGAAACTCATCATCAATCCTCTACACGTCCATCTGTCATTGCAGAATACAATGACAATGCAATCGGAAGTGGCAAGCATCAATTCATCTTTACCACTTACAATTCTATTGGTCGGGTGAATGAAGCAGATATTAACATTGATGTTGTGTATTTCGATGAAGCACATCACTGTGTGAAACCATCTAACTTTGTTGGTATCGCCCACACTTCAGCAGTTGCAGAAAATGCTTATTTCTTCACTGCAACTCCGAAGTTCAATAACAGCAAGGAGTCGATGAACAATACTGATGTTTATGGTAATAATATCATCAGTATTCCTGCACAAGAACTGATTGAGGCAGGTAGTATCATTCCTCCCAAAGTTGTGCCTTATGAAGCACAAACGATTCGCACAAAAGAAAATGCTGCATTTGTAGATGCAGAGAACGTTGTAGGCATCCTGTCTGAGATTGATGAGGATACTGTTCCTAAGGTTCTTGTTGCTGCTCCTAGCACCAAAGTAATCTGGGCAATGTTTACTGAGAGTGATTTGCTGCAACAACTCAATGATATGGGTTATACCATTATGCACATCACTTCCAAGCATGGTGCTTATATTGACAAAACCAAAGTGTCTCGTGAAGTCTTCTTTGAGAAGATGAGTGAGTTTGGTGCTGACCCAGACAAGAAGTTCATTGTATTTCACTATAGCATTCTGTCTGAGGGTATCAATGTTCAAGGTTTGACTCATTGTATTATGCTTCGCAATCTTCCTCTGATTGAAATGGCACAGACTGTTGGACGTGTTATCCGTATGCACCGTGATGACCGTAAAGCAATCGCAGAAGGTAAGATGAAGGCAGGTGAGTTTGCTTTCTATAAGAAACCCTTTGGCACTATCACCATTCCTGTCAATAACAACTATGGTGATAGGATTGCCCGTCAACTTCAGACTGTTGTTGATACCATCTTTGTGAAGGGTGAGGTTCTTGCTGCCTAAATACTAAAAAGTTCAATTCTCTAACGATGAAAACCTTTGCAGACTTTATTGCAGAAGCAAAAACGAATAAGTCTGACTATTCTAAGACTTATGCTGCAAAGGTTGCTGCTGCTAGGGAAAGTCAACAGAATAGGATAAACTCATACAGGGAAAAGAAAAGACAAAGATTACAATCACAGCAAGAAGCAGAGAATAGAAAGAAAGAAGAAGAACAGGAAAATCGAGAATATATCAAGCACATTAAAAATTTAAAGAAAGAGATTAAGGGAGAAGTAAAAAGAGACTACGGTATTAAAGATTGATACATAACTATGTGTCCCACATAGAATACAATGCCATTCACTAAAAAGTTTCCCAAATCAGGTGAAACTAAACATATCAGAGTTCCAGTAGTTTATGCTGACCTTGTGTTGGAACTAATGGAACTCTTTGAACGTAGATTTGATGTTGAGAAGGGAAAACATCTGCTAAAGAAATACATTAACAATCTCGGATGAGTCTTGTGAGTCTATGTGCCACCTGTTGCACTGGCACTAGACCCCTTGCAGTGCAGGGGGTTTTCTGGTATCATACTTGTATGGATGAAGGAGTCCAATGACTTACACCCCGATTCAATCGAACCTTCCCTATTTGAAGGTTCCCGAAAACCGATTGAATCTTGCATTTAATTGGTATAACAGGCAGAAAGACCATCCATTGAACTTTCCCTGTTTTGCTTATTGGATTCAACGTTGCGAAAATGATGGAACTGACTACTGAAACTATGCTTGATACTGTTCTGACGATGGAAGAAATCCTTACAGAGAAGCAACTGCTTGCTTTGCGGGACATTCTTTACTTCTACAAAGAGTTTGAGTTGGAACTCTATGATTATCCCCAAGAGGATACTCTTTTCACTAAAACTCAACGTGAACTGTTTGACATCTTTGACATCAAATGACTTTCATTGAAGCACTAATTGCATCTGGTTATGTCTTTGATGATGAGAACTATGATGGTTGTTATGTAAAACAGGACTCGGAAGGTTTCATTCACTGTTATCAGGAAAATGTGGAGGATGATACTGATAAGGAGTGGAATTATGTGAAGATGACTAATGATTTCGATGTTATCATTGAAACAACAATCTTTGCTGATGACAACTGTTTTCCCTGTTCTGCATTATGACTTCTCTTTCTCTTACTTCAGGTCAGATTCAAGACATTATCAAAGCACTTGAATACTACGAGAATGATGCTTACTTCAATCAGAAAGATGCACATCTTGCTAGTTATTATCTGAGTCTGCAGAATCAGTTTGAGTTGGTGCTAGATAAACTTCAGGAGTTTATTCCTGAAAAACGTGTTGCTAACCTTGTTCTTGCCGCAAATTAAAATATGAGTTTTTCCAAGACTATTTCTGTTTGTGCTGCTCTTGCTAGTATCTTTGGTGCTGGTGCTGCTGGTTGGAAACTGACTCAAGAAAGTCAAGCACCACAACCAGTAGAACAACCGAAACAAGATGTTTCTGTTTTTGAGGAGAAAATAAATGAACTTGAAGAACAACTGAAAGAAGTTAAGGAACAACCAAAACCTGTAGTAGTTAAACAACCTGCTATTCCTCCTCTTCCCCCAGTTCCTGAACCAAAACCTGGAGAGTTTGAATAATGAAACCTAAGTTCCGTGCCGTATTAGAAATGGCAATAGAAGAAGGTGTAAGGTTTGGATACAACCGTGCATTTAAGCATAATCCAGAACCACACATTGATGCGATTACTGATACTATTGTAACTGAAATCTTTAACTCACTCGACACTTGGTTTGATGACATCAACGACACTGAAAACTAAAATGAATCCCGAAGTTAAGCAGAAGTGGATTGATGCTCTGCGTTCTGGTAAATACGACCAGGGCAGTGAGAAACTCCGCAGTGTTCAAGGTTATTGTTGCCTTGGTGTTCTCTGTGATTTGTATTCTCAAGAAAAGAATACAGATTGGGAGTTTCGAGGAATTACAGAAACTAATCTTCAACCTCAAGACTATTGGTACTTTGAGGGAGAGAGTGAGTTCCTTCCTGAATCTGTAAAAGAATGGGCAGGAATGGAATGTAAGAATCCTTCTTTGCGAGTTGATGTAACCGACAATGATGATGAGGATGATTGGTTCTACAATGATGAGATTGCCAATCTGAACGATTCGGGTTATACTTTCAATGAACTTTCTAAACTGATCGAACAACAATTTTAATGGAACAACAAACTGTGACTCAATACAAGTCTGTGAATCTCACTGTATATTTTAATGCTGAATTGGATGATGGTGAGGTTCAAGATTTCATTGACCGTATGACTGAGAAGTATAATCATCCTGATGACATCATCAAAGATTATGAATACTGGTATGATGAATGAGTCTAGTGTGAGACTGTGACAGTTGGGGGACTGTCCACTAAACCCCCCGTTCCCCCCTCTGGGGTGCTACAATTACGAAGTAATCAAGGTTGAGAGACCCAATGCCTGCTACTCAAGTGGAACTGAAAACTGAAACTCAAGAATTGATTTCTGAACTTGTTGGAGATTCCTATGCTGTAGATGACATTTATGAGTTCATTGCGGAATATGGTGAGAGCAACTTTGTTGAGCATTATGAAAACTATGTTCAATTTGGTGAATCTCACTCTTATGAAGCAGTAGATGCCTTTATTGAAGAGTTTGGTATTGATAATTTCCAATCCTTTGAGGATGCTTACCGTGGTGAATGGAACTCTAAAGCAGAGTATGCAGAAAACTATGTAACTGACTGCTATTCTATTGACCATCCTGGTTTTCTTGAAATTGATTGGGAGGCAACTTTCGATAATCTCGATTGTGTGTATTCTAATGGGTTTGTTTTTGACTCTCAGTTCTGATACTGTAGTCTTTTAATCTCAATTCAGTTCACCTTAATCACTTAATGAAACTTCAATCTAAAGATGGGAACATGGTGGTGGATTTCTACCCCATCAAAACTCCAATGGGTGATGTATCCAAAGATTGGTATCTTAAAACTCTTACCTTTATGGGTAAATCTCAATCCAAGAAGTTTCTCAATCGAATTGAGATGAATCTTGAGATTGAAGAGTACCTCAATCACACTATTCCTTATGATGTGGTTGAGTTCAATACAATTCCTCAACTTGCTAATCCATTTGCTACTGTTTGACAATGCTACTGAAACTCACTGATATTGAATTTGATTTTGAGGACTCATCTGGAGAACTTCCTTATGATGAACAGGTTGCAGTTGCAAAGTCTGTGATTGGAGAAGTTTTTGAGGTTGATGATGAGGATGAACTTGCAGATGTGATTTCTGATGAAACTGGGTGGTGTGTAAAATCACTCGATTATGTTGTAATTGTTGAATCCAACTAAATGTCTACACTTATTTTGGGTGGAGTCATTATCTCCACCTTCCTCACTATGTTCTATCTTGAAGATAGAGATGGTGGGGGCATTTATGACCCAGACCCTTCTGCATCTTATCGCAACCGTAATCGCAAATGAGCACTGA
>B570J14230_10000539_pt1 | contig 15258 bp, 10 predicted proteins | sample LakMenepilimnion_3_FD_14230 | JGI IMG/M metagenome (IMG submission 14230) | reverse complement strand
TTATGTATTTATTTAGTATTGCTTTTTTATCATTAAAACTTACATTATTTACATTAAAATTTAATTCCTTTAAAATACTATCAATATTATTATCTTCATCTTTATAGCTATTTAATTGTTCTTTTAAATTATACAATTTAACATCTAATACATCTTTCTCAATCCTTATACTATTCATTTCAGATTTAACATCAATTTCAAGTAATTCACCTTTCTTAATACTATTTATAATATTAGCTTTTTCTTTATCTAATACCTTTAATTTACTTTCTATTTCTTTTATTTCTTTACTAATATCATCAACAATATCAGTTGTATTAATGCTTTTAAAATGATTTTCTATAAGAATTGAAAGTTTACCATCACCAATAAATTTAGACCAAATAATTTCATCTAATACATCTATATTCAAACTTCTATTACCACAATTTTCTATATTTATTCTTTTAGATGAACACATATAATAATTGTCTCTTTTATTTAATCTTGTTCTTCCATAATAATTCCTTCCACACCTTCCACAAGTAATCACACCTTTTAATAAATACTTATGTTCAGTATTTTTACCTGAATTATTACTATTCTTTTTAAGATTATCATTTACTTTCTGCCAATAATGTTTGCTAAATAATGCTGGAACTTCATATTCAACACCATTAAACAGCCTTACTCCATAATAAAATTTATTATACAATATTCCACGCACTGAATTGCCAGTCCATTTGATATCAGCTTTATTTTTAATTACTTCACGTTTCAGTTTATGCTTTTTATTTATAGTTTTTAAAGTGCCTTTACCTATTAAATTATATTTAGTAAGCACACCACGCTGATTAAGTATTTCTGCTATCTTATTAGTGCCTACACCTGATAATGATAATGCATAAATTTCTTTTATTATTTCAGCTTGTTCTTCATTTATAGCATACTTTTTATTCTCATCTTTATAATATGCGTATGGTGGTAATGCGTGTACTTTACCTTTTTCAGCATTATAATTTATAGCAAGTTTTATTTTAGCTGATGTTAATTCAATAGTATATTCACCAAGAGCAGAAAGAATATTTCCAACAAGTTTATTTTCAGATGTACTACTAACAAATCCTGAGTCATAATAAGTCTTTACTTTATATTTTTCAAACTTTCTTAATAAAATACTTCTTGTTTCAACACTTCTTTCCAAGCGTGTTTGGTCATAAACAAATACTGCAGTTATAATACCATCTTCAATATCTTTAACCATTTGCACAAGTACTGGACGTTCATTTAAAGGTGCATAACTACTAACAACACGTTCTTCATATTGCTTATATTGTAAACCTAATTCTTCTGCTAATTTTACACCTTGCTGAAGTTGTGTTTCAATAGAAACCTTGTCATCATTATCCCTTGAAATTCTTGTTAAGATTGCTAACATATTTTTATATTTTCTTCAAATATATATAAAATACATAAAATACACCATTATATTATACTTGTGAACTAATATAATATTATGTAGTGGTTTAAATTAATACATCATTGTATTATCTCACACTAGATATTTAATATAATGTGTACTTATTAATTTTATAATTTATTAACAATAGAAAGTATTGATTTTATGCTACTTAATCAATTTATTTAATAATTAAGTGTATTATATATTATATAAATCAAAACACAAACAGAACTATTTTATTTTAATAAAAAGGAATTAATAAAAATTAGATAAAATGAAATTAGAAAGCATTATCCAAATTAGGATTACCAATGATGATTTAGCACAATTAAAAGAATTAGCCAAAAATGAAAGGTTAAGCATTTCATCATATTGCAGAAAAGAATTAAGTAAAAAAATTGAATTAACTAAAAAGTAAAATGATGGTAAAAGAAAAAAATAAAATTGTTGTGTCTTATAATGAAAGTCAAGCAAATGTTAATCTTAAAACATTACAAGATAATACCAATAGGTATAACACCTATATAGATGCAGTATCAAGTATAACAGGTTCATCAGACTTTAAAACTTTATCACAAATTGAACAATATATTAAAGATGCAACATCATTTTCAAATGTAGAAAGGTCAGCAGAACTATTGGATTGTATTGATGCTTATAATTACATAAAAGCAAATCATTCAAGAATAGATTTAAGTCTACTGGATATAGATACAGATGGAATTGCAAGTACAAAACCATCAGCAATTGCAAAAGTAAAAGTAGATGCAACTGAATATCTAAAGGAAGAATTCATTAATGAATATGAAGTGCTTTTAAACGCTTGTAACGCACTAAACAAACTGAATAATCCTAATTCATCACAATACTTAAAACGTGCTTATGATGGCTTATTTAGTGTTAATCTACAAATGCTACAAAATTCAAATAGAATGTAAAATTTACTTATTGGATATAAATGGTGAAAGCATTGATTTACTACATCTATTTACTATGCAAGTAGCCAGTTATATCTTAAAATAATTTGAAAATGAAATATAATGCTAAACTAAAAGATATAAAATCAGCTATTGAAAATTTAGCAGTTGAAGATATAAAACTAAAAGAAGAAAGTTACAATATAATAATGGTTAAGTCACCAATTGGCATTGTCAAGATTAAGACTTTATTGAGTTTACAAGATTGGTTAAAAGCAAATCAGATGAAACCTAAACAACAAACTAAAAAGAAAAAAAGATGAAAAAACCAACACCAATTAAAAAAAGTGAATTTGATTTAAAATGCACTTTAATTATAGCAAACAGAAAATTGAGTTTAGATGATAAAGCAAAAGCAATACTGAAATTAAGAAAAAAAAATATAATAAATAACAATAAATAACAATGTTTAAAGGTGAAATTAATCTATCAGGAAGACCTAAAGGTTCAAAAAATAGGATAACAAATGAATTGAAAGTTGTGTTAGAAGAATTGGCTGAAAATCTTTATCAGTCTATTGATGTAAGCAAGTTGAAAGATGCTGAAAGAATGAAACTATTTGTTTCAATACTTCCTTATCTAATACCAAAAAAATCAGAAATAGACACAACCACAAGAACAGATGTTAGTTGGTTAGACCAGTACACAGAAACTGAATTAGAAAAAATATTAAATAGTTAATTATGGCATTTTTAGAAAATAGCACTTATAGCACCATTAAAGAATGTATATTTTATAGTACAGGCAATAATGGCTTAATAGCAGTATATGAAGCACCTGATGGAAAATTGGTTTACTTTATAAATGGAATACCTACAATGAGTATAGAAGCACCTAAAAAATAATATAAAATGATAGATTTTAAAGAAAGTCAGAAACGTGAAGAACATATGTGGAATGCTTATGGTTCAATTATCAAAGATATATTGACAAAAAATAATCCATTAGCAAAGATTGAACGTATTAATGGTATTTTAGATTATGAATGTGGAATAGATGCAGTAGTTGTAAATCCAATACGCAATATTAATTCTATTAGATTTATATCATTGAGAATATTAAATAATAACTATGATACTTTCACATTTAGAAAAACACATAGTAACAAGCAAGATGAATTAGAAAAACTACTTTCATTATATAATCCATCACCATCATATCATATTCAAATTACTGAAGGTAAATTAGGTACTCAAATTGCAATATTAGATGTATTAAAGTTATCAATGCACGTTGAAAAAAATATTGAATTTTGGGAAATAATAAGTAACTATATTAAGAAAGCTGAAAGGAATGATTACTATTCTATTCCTATTGCAAAATTTAAAAGATTTATTAAGATTATTGATTTAAAATAATAGTGTAACTATTTTAGAGTACAATACAAAGTAATACAATTATTGAAATGAATTTATTGATTTAAAACAATTAAAAAAATACACTCTAAAAACAACACATTATTAAAAAAATATTTACATTTGTATGAATTTAAAAAACAATACAAATGAAAGCAGTTTACATCAGAGTTAGTACAATAGAACAAAACACATCAAGACAAGAAAATAATATTGATGGTGCAAAAGTTTACATTGATAAAGTAAGTGGTTCAATTCCATTTGCTGAAAGAAAAGAAGGTAAAAAATTGATGAAAGATATTCAAGATGGTAACATCACAGAATTATATGTTCACTCAATAGATAGACTTGGAAGAAATACTATTGATATATTAAGCACAATCAAATTAATTACTTCTTATGGATGTAATGTAATTTCAGAGAAAGAAGGTTTAAAAATGTTAATAGATGGTAAAGAAAATCCAGTTGCAAAATTGATGATAGGAATTCTATCTACATTGTCAGAATTTGAATTGACAAGAATTAAAGAAAGACAAATGGAAGGAATTGCTAATAAAAAAAGTAAAGGTGGTTATGCTGGAAGAACTAAAGGTTCATCTGAAGACAAAGAAGTATTTATGAATAAAGCTAAAACTAAAACTATAATGAAACATATTAAGAAAGGTGAAAGTATTAGAAATACTGCATTACTATCTAAATGTTCAGTATCATTGGTTCAGAAAGTATTAAAGATGCAAGGTTAATATCTTGTTTATAAGAAATAGATTTTAGATGCAACCTTTTTAATAAAATTACGTCTAAATAATAGCTACTATGTAGAACACTTGCACAACCTAATAAAAGATGGAAGGTGCTTGGTTCAGGTAACTTAAGTCAGTATAGAAATTGCGTTGCCTTTTTTAATTTCGTGTGCCAAACAACATTCAATCTATCCTGCACACTCATAGCTAATATTTACCTTGAGCAAGTAAGATTTTAAATTAAAGTAGGTGGCACAAGTATCTTGTAATTATATAGTTATTTATTATTTATTAAATTTATAATTTAACTTTAATTCTTCAAACATTTGTTTAGAATTCATCATTAGATTGATATTAACTTCTAATCTATTCTTATAATTTTCAGCAAGTTTTTCATCTAATATTATCAGCAACATTTGTTGTTCATCTTTACTATCTAAATCAATAACTGGATAAGTATATTTATAGTTGTTCTTCATAGTATAAACAATACTATCCATATTTAATACATTGAAGAAAATTTCTATATAGTAGTTTTCTAAATCATCATAATATATTTTAATATCTTTTATGTATTTATTTAGTATTGCTTTTTTATCATTAAAACTTACATTATTTACATTAAAATTTAATTCCTTTAAAATACTATCAATATTATTATCTTCATCTTTATAGCTATTTAATTGTTCTTTTAAATTATACAATTTAACATCTAATACATCTTTCTCAATCCTTATACTATTCATTTCAGATTTAACATCAATTTCAAGTAATTCACCTTTCTTAATACTATTTATAATATTAGCTTTTTCTTTATCTAATACCTTTAATTTACTTTCTATTTCTTTTATTTCTTTACTAATATCATCAACAATATCAGTTGTATTAATGCTTTTAAAATGATTTTCTATAAGAATTGAAAGTTTACCATCACCAATAAATTTAGACCAAATAATTTCATCTAATACATCTATATTCAAACTTCTATTACCACAATTTTCTATATTTATTCTTTTAGATGAACACATATAATAATTGTCTCTTTTATTTAATCTTGTTCTTCCATAATAATTCCTTCCACACCTTCCACAAGTAATCACACCTTTTAATAAATACTTATGTTCAGTATTTTTACCTGAATTATTACTATTCTTTTTAAGATTATCATTTACTTTCTGCCAATAATGTTTGCTAAATAATGCTGGAACTTCATATTCAACACCATTAAACAGCCTTACTCCATAATAAAATTTATTATACAATATTCCACGCACTGAATTGCCAGTCCATTTGATATCAGCTTTATTTTTAATTACTTCACGTTTCAGTTTATGCTTTTTATTTATAGTTTTTAAAGTGCCTTTACCTATTAAATTATATTTAGTAAGCACACCACGCTGATTAAGTATTTCTGCTATCTTATTAGTGCCTACACCTGATAATGATAATGCATAAATTTCTTTTATTATTTCAGCTTGTTCTTCATTTATAGCATACTTTTTATTCTCATCTTTATAATATGCGTATGGTGGTAATGCGTGTACTTTACCTTTTTCAGCATTATAATTTATAGCAAGTTTTATTTTAGCTGATGTTAATTCAATAGTATATTCACCAAGAGCAGAAAGAATATTTCCAACAAGTTTATTTTCAGATGTACTACTAACAAATCCTGAGTCATAATAAGTCTTTACTTTATATTTTTCAAACTTTCTTAATAAAATACTTCTTGTTTCAACACTTCTTTCCAAGCGTGTTTGGTCATAAACAAATACTGCAGTTATAATACCATCTTCAATATCTTTAACCATTTGCACAAGTACTGGACGTTCATTTAAAGGTGCATAACTACTAACAACACGTTCTTCATATTGCTTATATTGTAAACCTAATTCTTCTGCTAATTTTACACCTTGCTGAAGTTGTGTTTCAATAGAAACCTTGTCATCATTATCCCTTGAAATTCTTGTTAAGATTGCTAACATATTTTTATATTTTCTTCAAATATATATAAAATACATAAAATACACCATTATATTATACTTGTGAACTAATATAATATTATGTAGTGGTTTAAATTAATACATCATTGTATTATCTCACACTAGATATTTAATATAATGTGTACTTATTAATTTTATAATTTATTAACAATAGAAAGTATTGATTTTATGCTACTTAATCAATTTATTTAATAATTAAGTGTATTATATATTATATAAATCAAAACACAAACAGAACTATTTTATTTTAATAAAAAGGAATTAATAAAAATTAGATAAAATGAAATTAGAAAGCATTATCCAAATTAGGATTACCAATGATGATTTAGCACAATTAAAAGAATTAGCCAAAAATGAAAGGTTAAGCATTTCATCATATTGCAGAAAAGAATTAAGTAAAAAAATTGAATTAACTAAAAAGTAAAATGATGGTAAAAGAAAAAAATAAAATTGTTGTGTCTTATAATGAAAGTCAAGCAAATGTTAATCTTAAAACATTACAAGATAATACCAATAGGTATAACACCTATATAGATGCAGTATCAAGTATAACAGGTTCATCAGACTTTAAAACTTTATCACAAATTGAACAATATATTAAAGATGCAACATCATTTTCAAATGTAGAAAGGTCAGCAGAACTATTGGATTGTATTGATGCTTATAATTACATAAAAGCAAATCATTCAAGAATAGATTTAAGTCTACTGGATATAGATACAGATGGAATTGCAAGTACAAAACCATCAGCAATTGCAAAAGTAAAAGTAGATGCAACTGAATATCTAAAGGAAGAATTCATTAATGAATATGAAGTGCTTTTAAACGCTTGTAACGCACTAAACAAACTGAATAATCCTAATTCATCACAATACTTAAAACGTGCTTATGATGGCTTATTTAGTGTTAATCTACAAATGCTACAAAATTCAAATAGAATGTAAAATTTACTTATTGGATATAAATGGTGAAAGCATTGATTTACTACATCTATTTACTATGCAAGTAGCCAGTTATATCTTAAAATAATTTGAAAATGAAATATAATGCTAAACTAAAAGATATAAAATCAGCTATTGAAAATTTAGCAGTTGAAGATATAAAACTAAAAGAAGAAAGTTACAATATAATAATGGTTAAGTCACCAATTGGCATTGTCAAGATTAAGACTTTATTGAGTTTACAAGATTGGTTAAAAGCAAATCAGATGAAACCTAAACAACAAACTAAAAAGAAAAAAAGATGAAAAAACCAACACCAATTAAAAAAAGTGAATTTGATTTAAAATGCACTTTAATTATAGCAAACAGAAAATTGAGTTTAGATGATAAAGCAAAAGCAATACTGAAATTAAGAAAAAAAAATATAATAAATAACAATAAATAACAATGTTTAAAGGTGAAATTAATCTATCAGGAAGACCTAAAGGTTCAAAAAATAGGATAACAAATGAATTGAAAGTTGTGTTAGAAGAATTGGCTGAAAATCTTTATCAGTCTATTGATGTAAGCAAGTTGAAAGATGCTGAAAGAATGAAACTATTTGTTTCAATACTTCCTTATCTAATACCAAAAAAATCAGAAATAGACACAACCACAAGAACAGATGTTAGTTGGTTAGACCAGTACACAGAAACTGAATTAGAAAAAATATTAAATAGTTAATTATGGCATTTTTAGAAAATAGCACTTATAGCACCATTAAAGAATGTATATTTTATAGTACAGGCAATAATGGCTTAATAGCAGTATATGAAGCACCTGATGGAAAATTGGTTTACTTTATAAATGGAATACCTACAATGAGTATAGAAGCACCTAAAAAATAATATAAAATGATAGATTTTAAAGAAAGTCAGAAACGTGAAGAACATATGTGGAATGCTTATGGTTCAATTATCAAAGATATATTGACAAAAAATAATCCATTAGCAAAGATTGAACGTATTAATGGTATTTTAGATTATGAATGTGGAATAGATGCAGTAGTTGTAAATCCAATACGCAATATTAATTCTATTAGATTTATATCATTGAGAATATTAAATAATAACTATGATACTTTCACATTTAGAAAAACACATAGTAACAAGCAAGATGAATTAGAAAAACTACTTTCATTATATAATCCATCACCATCATATCATATTCAAATTACTGAAGGTAAATTAGGTACTCAAATTGCAATATTAGATGTATTAAAGTTATCAATGCACGTTGAAAAAAATATTGAATTTTGGGAAATAATAAGTAACTATATTAAGAAAGCTGAAAGGAATGATTACTATTCTATTCCTATTGCAAAATTTAAAAGATTTATTAAGATTATTGATTTAAAATAATAGTGTAACTATTTTAGAGTACAATACAAAGTAATACAATTATTGAAATGAATTTATTGATTTAAAACAATTAAAAAAATACACTCTAAAAACAACACATTATTAAAAAAATATTTACATTTGTATGAATTTAAAAAACAATACAAATGAAAGCAGTTTACATCAGAGTTAGTACAATAGAACAAAACACATCAAGACAAGAAAATAATATTGATGGTGCAAAAGTTTACATTGATAAAGTAAGTGGTTCAATTCCATTTGCTGAAAGAAAAGAAGGTAAAAAATTGATGAAAGATATTCAAGATGGTAACATCACAGAATTATATGTTCACTCAATAGATAGACTTGGAAGAAATACTATTGATATATTAAGCACAATCAAATTAATTACTTCTTATGGATGTAATGTAATTTCAGAGAAAGAAGGTTTAAAAATGTTAATAGATGGTAAAGAAAATCCAGTTGCAAAATTGATGATAGGAATTCTATCTACATTGTCAGAATTTGAATTGACAAGAATTAAAGAAAGACAAATGGAAGGAATTGCTAATAAAAAAAGTAAAGGTGGTTATGCTGGAAGAACTAAAGGTTCATCTGAAGACAAAGAAGTATTTATGAATAAAGCTAAAACTAAAACTATAATGAAACATATTAAGAAAGGTGAAAGTATTAGAAATACTGCATTACTATCTAAATGTTCAGTATCATTGGTTCAGAAAGTATTAAAGATGCAAGGTTAATATCTTGTTTATAAGAAATAGATTTTAGATGCAACCTTTTTAATAAAATTACGTCTAAATAATAGCTACTATGTAGAACACTTGCACAACCTAATAAAAGATGGAAGGTGCTTGGTTCAGGTAACTTAAGTCAGTATAGAAATTGCGTTGCCTTTTTTAATTTCGTGTGCCAAACAACATTCAATCTATCCTGCACACTCATAGCTAATATTTACCTTGAGCAAGTAAGATTTTAAATTAAAGTAGGTGGCACAAGTATCTTGTAATTATATAGTTATTTATTATTTATTAAATTTATAATTTAACTTTAATTCTTCAAACATTTGTTTAGAATTCATCATTAGATTGATATTAACTTCTAATCTATTCTTATAATTTTCAGCAAGTTTTTCATCTAATATTATCAGCAACATTTGTTGTTCATCTTTACTATCTAAATCAATAACTGGATAAGTATATTTATAGTTGTTCTTCATAGTATAAACAATACTATCCATATTTAATACATTGAAGAAAATTTCTATATAGTAGTTTTCTAAATCATCATAATATATTTTAATATCTTTTATGTATTTATTTAGTATTGCTTTTTTATCATTAAAACTTACATTATTTACATTAAAATTTAATTCCTTTAAAATACTATCAATATTATTATCTTCATCTTTATAGCTATTTAATTGTTCTTTTAAATTATACAATTTAACATCTAATACATCTTTCTCAATCCTTATACTATTCATTTCAGATTTAACATCAATTTCAAGTAATTCACCTTTCTTAATACTATTTATAATATTAGCTTTTTCTTTATCTAATACCTTTAATTTACTTTCTATTTCTTTTATTTCTTTACTAATATCATCAACAATATCAGTTGTATTAATGCTTTTAAAATGATTTTCTATAAGAATTGAAAGTTTACCATCACCAATAAATTTAGACCAAATAATTTCATCTAATACATCTATATTCAAACTTCTATTACCACAATTTTCTATATTTATTCTTTTAGATGAACACATATAATAATTGTCTCTTTTATTTAATCTTGTTCTTCCATAATAATTCCTTCCACACCTTCCACAAGTAATCACACCTTTTAATAAATACTTATGTTCAGTATTTTTACCTGAATTATTACTATTCTTTTTAAGATTATCATTTACTTTCTGCCAATAATGTTTGCTAAATAATGCTGGAACTTCATATTCAACACCATTAAACAGCCTTACTCCATAATAAAATTTATTATACAATATTCCACGCACTGAATTGCCAGTCCATTTGATATCAGCTTTATTTTTAATTACTTCACGTTTCAGTTTATGCTTTTTATTTATAGTTTTTAAAGTGCCTTTACCTATTAAATTATATTTAGTAAGCACACCACGCTGATTAAGTATTTCTGCTATCTTATTAGTGCCTACACCTGATAATGATAATGCATAAATTTCTTTTATTATTTCAGCTTGTTCTTCATTTATAGCATACTTTTTATTCTCATCTTTATAATATGCGTATGGTGGTAATGCGTGTACTTTACCTTTTTCAGCATTATAATTTATAGCAAGTTTTATTTTAGCTGATGTTAATTCAATAGTATATTCACCAAGAGCAGAAAGAATATTTCCAACAAGTTTATTTTCAGATGTACTACTAACAAATCCTGAGTCATAATAAGTCTTTACTTTATATTTTTCAAACTTTCTTAATAAAATACTTCTTGTTTCAACACTTCTTTCCAAGCGTGTTTGGTCATAAACAAATACTGCAGTTATAATACCATCTTCAATATCTTTAACCATTTGCACAAGTACTGGACGTTCATTTAAAGGTGCATAACTACTAACAACACGTTCTTCATATTGCTTATATTGTAAACCTAATTCTTCTGCTAATTTTACACCTTGCTGAAGTTGTGTTTCAATAGAAACCTTGTCATCATTATCCCTTGAAATTCTTGTTAAGATTGCTAACATATTTTTATATTTTCTTCAAATATATATAAAATACATAAAATACACCATTATATTATACTTGTGAACTAATATAATATTATGTAGTGGTTTAAATTAATACATCATTGTATTATCTCACACTAGATATTTAATATAATGTGTACTTATTAATTTTATAATTTATTAACAATAGAAAGTATTGATTTTATGCTACTTAATCAATTTATTTAATAATTAAGTGTATTATATATTATATAAATCAAAACACAAACAGAACTATTTTATTTTAATAAAAAGGAATTAATAAAAATTAGATAAAATGAAATTAGAAAGCATTATCCAAATTAGGATTACCAATGATGATTTAGCACAATTAAAAGAATTAGCCAAAAATGAAAGGTTAAGCATTTCATCATATTGCAGAAAAGAATTAAGTAAAAAAATTGAATTAACTAAAAAGTAAAATGATGGTAAAAGAAAAAAATAAAATTGTTGTGTCTTATAATGAAAGTCAAGCAAATGTTAATCTTAAAACATTACAAGATAATACCAATAGGTATAACACCTATATAGATGCAGTATCAAGTATAACAGGTTCATCAGACTTTAAAACTTTATCACAAATTGAACAATATATTAAAGATGCAACATCATTTTCAAATGTAGAAAGGTCAGCAGAACTATTGGATTGTATTGATGCTTATAATTACATAAAAGCAAATCATTCAAGAATAGATTTAAGTCTACTGGATATAGATACAGATGGAATTGCAAGTACAAAACCATCAGCAATTGCAAAAGTAAAAGTAGATGCAACTGAATATCTAAAGGAAGAATTCATTAATGAATATGAAGTGCTTTTAAACGCTTGTAACGCACTAAACAAACTGAATAATCCTAATTCATCACAATACTTAAAACGTGCTTATGATGGCTTATTTAGTGTTAATCTACAAATGCTACAAAATTCAAATAGAATGTAAAATTTACTTATTGGATATAAATGGTGAAAGCATTGATTTACTACATCTATTTACTATGCAAGTAGCCAGTTATATCTTAAAATAATTTGAAAATGAAATATAATGCTAAACTAAAAGATATAAAATCAGCTATTGAAAATTTAGCAGTTGAAGATATAAAACTAAAAGAAGAAAGTTACAATATAATAATGGTTAAGTCACCAATTGGCATTGTCAAGATTAAGACTTTATTGAGTTTACAAGATTGGTTAAAAGCAAATCAGATGAAACCTAAACAACAAACTAAAAAGAAAAAAAGATGAAAAAACCAACACCAATTAAAAAAAGTGAATTTGATTTAAAATGCACTTTAATTATAGCAAACAGAAAATTGAGTTTAGATGATAAAGCAAAAGCAATACTGAAATTAAGAAAAAAAAATATAATAAATAACAATAAATAACAATGTTTAAAGGTGAAATTAATCTATCAGGAAGACCTAAAGGTTCAAAAAATAGGATAACAAATGAATTGAAAGTTGTGTTAGAAGAATTGGCTGAAAATCTTTATCAGTCTATTGATGTAAGCAAGTTGAAAGATGCTGAAAGAATGAAACTATTTGTTTCAATACTTCCTTATCTAATACCAAAAAAATCAGAAATAGACACAACCACAAGAACAGATGTTAGTTGGTTAGACCAGTACACAGAAACTGAATTAGAAAAAATATTAAATAGTTAATTATGGCATTTTTAGAAAATAGCACTTATAGCACCATTAAAGAATGTATATTTTATAGTACAGGCAATAATGGCTTAATAGCAGTATATGAAGCACCTGATGGAAAATTGGTTTACTTTATAAATGGAATACCTACAATGAGTATAGAAGCACCTAAAAAATAATATAAAATGATAGATTTTAAAGAAAGTCAGAAACGTGAAGAACATATGTGGAATGCTTATGGTTCAATTATCAAAGATATATTGACAAAAAATAATCCATTAGCAAAGATTGAACGTATTAATGGTATTTTAGATTATGAATGTGGAATAGATGCAGTAGTTGTAAATCCAATACGCAATATTAATTCTATTAGATTTATATCATTGAGAATATTAAATAATAACTATGATACTTTCACATTTAGAAAAACACATAGTAACAAGCAAGATGAATTAGAAAAACTACTTTCATTATATAATCCATCACCATCATATCATATTCAAATTACTGAAGGTAAATTAGGTACTCAAATTGCAATATTAGATGTATTAAAGTTATCAATGCACGTTGAAAAAAATATTGAATTTTGGGAAATAATAAGTAACTATATTAAGAAAGCTGAAAGGAATGATTACTATTCTATTCCTATTGCAAAATTTAAAAGATTTATTAAGATTATTGATTTAAAATAATAGTGTAACTATTTTAGAGTACAATACAAAGTAATACAATTATTGAAATGAATTTATTGATTTAAAACAATTAAAAAAATACACTCTAAAAACAACACATTATTAAAAAAATATTTACATTTGTATGAATTTAAAAAACAATACAAATGAAAGCAGTTTACATCAGAGTTAGTACAATAGAACAAAACACATCAAGACAAGAAAATAATATTGATGGTGCAAAAGTTTACATTGATAAAGTAAGTGGTTCAATTCCATTTGCTGAAAGAAAAGAAGGTAAAAAATTGATGAAAGATATTCAAGATGGTAACATCACAGAATTATATGTTCACTCAATAGATAGACTTGGAAGAAATACTATTGATATATTAAGCACAATCAAATTAATTACTTCTTATGGATGTAATGTAATTTCAGAGAAAGAAGGTTTAAAAATGTTAATAGATGGTAAAGAAAATCCAGTTGCAAAATTGATGATAGGAATTCTATCTACATTGTCAGAATTTGAATTGACAAGAATTAAAGAAAGACAAATGGAAGGAATTGCTAATAAAAAAAGTAAAGGTGGTTATGCTGGAAGAACTAAAGGTTCATCTGAAGACAAAGAAGTATTTATGAATAAAGCTAAAACTAAAACTATAATGAAACATATTAAGAAAGGTGAAAGTATTAGAAATACTGCATTACTATCTAAATGTTCAGTATCATTGGTTCAGAAAGTATTAAAGATGCAAGGTTAATATCTTGTTTATAAGAAATAGATTTTAGATGCAACCTTTTTAATAAAATTACGTCTAAATAATAGCTACTATGTAGAACACTTGCACAACCTAATAAAAGATGGAAGGTGCTTGGTTCAGGTAACTTAAGTCAGTATAGAAATTGCGTTGCCTTTTTTAATTTCGTGTGCCAAACAACATTCAATCTATCCTGCACACTCATAGCTAATATTTACCTTGAGCAAGTAAGATTTTAAATTAAAGTAGGTGGCACAAGTATCTTGTAATTATATAGTTATTTATTATTTATTAAATTTATAATTTAACTTTAATTCTTCAAACATTTGTTTAGAATTCATCATTAGATTGATATTAACTTCTAATCTATTCTTATAATTTTCAGCAAGTTTTTCATCTAATATTATCAGCAACATTTGTTGTTCATCTTTACTATCTAAATCAATAACTGGATAAGTATATTTATAGTTGTTCTTCATAGTATAAACAATACTATCCATATTTAATACATTGAAGAAAATTTCTATATAGTAGTTTTCTAAATCATCATAATATATTTTAATATCTTTTATGTATTTATTTA
>B570J14230_10000538_pt1 | contig 15258 bp, 13 predicted proteins | sample LakMenepilimnion_3_FD_14230 | JGI IMG/M metagenome (IMG submission 14230) | reverse complement strand
GGGCTTGTACGTTACGTGGAACTTCTACCGTGAATTCTTCATCAAACTCTTCTTCATCTAAATCTTCATCGGCTACCTCATCTGCATGGTGATTCCAGGCAACGACTGGGGTTTCAAAGGGTGGTGTATCCGTTATTTCAAAGTTAGATTCTTCACGTTGTGGGCGCTTAGACCAGAGCCAGATAAAAGTGTTTTTGATACGAATCGCTACTGATGAAAGTGGCGTTGCAGTTGTCACAAGTAATCCAAATATGAATACCGCAAACAAGAGCGGATATGCCAGCATCGAAGTCATTAAACGTTCTAACGGCATGGAAACGGCGTAACCCAGCCAGCCTCCACCATTGCGCATTGCAGTAGTGCCGGTTGGATTTATCGCGCCGAGAGATCCGTTGAATAGATGCGCTAAGCCGGCGGCGCTAAATACCATTGTCATAATTCCAACGATGATCCGTGATGTTGCTTTTTGATCATCAGGTGCGCGGAATAAGCGAAAAGCAAAATAGATAATTACAAGTGGTGCCAAGAAGCCGATAGTTCCGAACGCTCCATAGATCACCGCGTAAAGATTGCGACCAACAAAGTTATCTGCCGCGAACCAGGTTCCAGCAAAAGCGGCGAGAGCCAAAATAAGTAAAAGGAAGGCAAGGCCATCGCGATGATGCGCTGGATCTAAATCCCGTGCACCTCGGGCAAGAAAGCGGATAGTTGAGCCAACTGCTTTTGCCAAAGATTTCCAAAGGCCATTAAGCGCGCGGCCAATTACAGATAGGGCTGACTTACCAGCCTTACGTGAGGAAGTACTTTTTTTCTTGGCCACACCTTTAATCTTACTGGCTAGACCTCAATTACTACGGGAACAATCATTGGGCGTCGGCGATGTTTTCCACCAACCCAACTGCCAATAGTCCGACGAACCACTTGGGAAAGTTGATGCGTTCCATTTATGCCATCAGCAACAGCGCGTTGCAGCGCTATTTCAATCTGCCCTTTTACTTCATCAAAAAGCGCTTCATCTTCATTAAATCCACGTGCGTGAATATCAGGTCCGGCAACTATCTTGCCGCTCTGTGATTCGATTACTACAACAACTGAAATAAATCCTTCTTCTCCTAAAATTCTGCGATCTTTTAGTGACGATTCGGTGATATCACCAATGCTCTGTCCATCGACATAGACAAATCCACAAGGCACTGAGCCAGCGACCGAAGCTTCGTGATCAACTAAATCTATGACGATGCCATTTTCGATGACAAATGCATTCTCACGTGGGACTCCCGCTTGAATTGCCAATTCAGCGTTCGCTTTTAGGTGTCGCCATTCACCGTGAACTGGCAAAGCATATTTTGGCTTGACAATGTTGTAGCAATACAACAATTCACCGGCGGCAGCGTGGCCAGATACGTGAACCATGGCATTGGCTTTATGAACTACTTTGGCACCGAACCGCGTAAGTTCATTGATTACTCGAAAGACGGAATTCTCGTTTCCGGGAATCAACGATGATGCCAGAATCACTGTGTCGCCTTCTCCGACTCTGATCTGATGATCACCATTTGCCATACGAGAAAGCGCCGCCATCGGCTCACCTTGTGACCCGGTGCAGATTAATACGACTTTATCGTCGTAGTTATCTAACTCTTTGGCATCAATAACGATGCCTGATGGAATATTTAAGTAACCCATTTCTTCAGCGATCTTCATATTTCGCACCATGGAACGACCAATGAAAACCACTTTACGATCGTGAATCGCCGCGGTATCGATTACCTGTTGTACTCGGTGAACGTGAGATGAGAAAGAAGCGACGATCACTCGCTTCTTGGTTGCTGCAATAGCGCGATTTAGCGCTGGAATAATCTCGCGCTCAGATGGCGTGAACCCTGGGACATCAGCATTGGTGGAATCCACCAAGAAAAGATCAACTCCTTCATCGCCAAGTTTTGCAAATGTGCGCAAATCAGTAATACGTCCATCTAACGGAAGTTGGTCCATCTTGAAGTCGCCAGTGTGAAGGACCGTTCCCGCTTTTGTGTGAATTGCAATCGCCAGCGCATCTGGAATTGAGTGATTAACGGCGACAAATTCAACTTCAAATGGACCGATATCTTCGCGCATTCCTTCTTTAACTTCACGAGTCAGTGGAGAGATGCGATGTTCCTTAAGTTTTGCTGAAACTAACGCCAGGGTTAGCGCTGATCCATAGATCGCAATGTCTCCGCGTTCACGCAGCAAGTAAGGCGTTGCGCCTATGTGATCTTCGTGGCCGTGAGTTAAAACCAGGCCGACAACATCATCTAAGCGATCTCTGATGTAGCTAAAGTCAGGCAGAATTAAATCAATACCTGGTTGGTTCTCTTCCGGAAAAAGTACGCCACAATCGACTATCAACAACTTGCCATTTGTTTCAAAGACGGTCATATTGCGACCGATTTCCGCTAAACCGCCGAGCGCCACAATGCGCAAGCCACCCGCAACTAGTTTGCTGGGTGTGCCTAGGTCAGGATGTGGGTGGGTCATAAATTTTTATACTGCGACGCCACCGGCGATTAGATCTTTACGCAATTGCGTTATCTGATCTTCGGTTGCATCGACGAGAGGAAGTCTTGTATATCCGCCAGGAAGGCCCATCATATTGAGCGCCGCCTTGGTAAGGATTGCACCTTGAGTGCGGAATGTGCCGGTAAAGACAGGAAGTAATTTTTGATGAATCTCTAGAGCGCGTGCCGAGTTTCCTGCAAACCAAGAGTTAAGCATCTCTTTGAGATCTTTACCTACAGTGTGGCCGCATACCGAAACCATGCCAACAGCCCCGACTGAGAGAAGTGGCAAATTAAGGATGTCATCGCCTGAGTAAACGGGAATTCCGCAACGCTTGATTACCCAAGAAGTTGATGCGACATTTCCTTTTGCATCTTTTAAAGCCACGATCTGTGGGTGGTTATAGAGCTCAACTATTGTGTCGGGCTCAATTTCAATTCCGCAGCGACCAGGGATGTCGTACATCATTAGCGGAAGATCCGTTGCGTTGGCGATCGCCTTGAAGTGCGCCACAACGCCAGCTTGAGGAGGTTTGTTGTAATAAGGAGTAACAACAAGCAGCCCATCTGCGCCAGCTTTTTCGGTGCGCTTTGCTTGATTGATTGAGTAGTCGGTTTCATTATCTCCAGCGCCTGAAACTACAAATATCTTTGAACCGACCACGCCCTTTACAACGCGGATGATCTCCTCTTTTTCAGAAGATTTGGTTGTAGGAGCTTCGCCAGTTGTTCCGTTAACTGCGATTCCATCGTGGCCATTTGCTACTAGATGCGCTGCTAACTTTTCTACGCCGGGCCAATCGATTTTGCCATCTTTATCAAATGGCGTCACCATTGCGGTGAGCATACGTCCGAATGGTGCCTCGATTGTCATAGGTTAAACCTACCGTTTTAGGGTGCGATCCGTCCAGATTTTTCAAAAGCTCCGTAGGTAAGTGGCATTAATTTTGCAAATTCGGCTTCCATTTTCTCGGCCACCATCTCAATTTCGCGTTGCGGATAGCTAGGAAAATGTGATCCTTCGCGCGCGGTGCGAAGAGAAAGAAAGTTCATTAACGCGCGTGCATTCATAGTCACATACATTGAGGAATAAGTCGCAACTGGCAAAACTACGCGCGCTACTTCACGGGCAACCCCAGCATCGAGCATCTTTTTATAACTATCGTAAGCAACTAAATACGCTTCTTTCATTGCAGAAATTGAGATATCAAATTGCTCTTTTGTGCCATCTTCGAATGTATATGCCCCTGTTTTGCCAACTTGAACCAACTTGCGCTCTTTCGATGGAATGTAAAAAACTGGGTTTAATTCGCGGTAGCGCCCAGACTCTTCGTTATAAGAAGCGATTCTGTGGCGCATAAATTCGCGGAAGACAAATATTGGTGCGCTAACGAAAAATGTCATTGAGGTGTGCTCGAATGGAGAACCATGGCGTTCCCGGGCTAAATAATTAATTAGCCCTGCAGAGCGCGCAGGATCTTCCCCGATCTCATCAAGTGACTGTTCACCAGCAGTTGAAACGCGGGCTGCCCAAATTACATCAGCATCACTGGCGCTGGATTTAACGAGTTCAACTGTGACATCATCGCGAAAAACTACTTCTTGGCTCATGGGCGTCACCTTATATATAAGGCGTTACCTCCTTGAGGATATCTAAGGCAGAATGTCCCCGTGTCTAGAGTGAACCGCGCCACCGCCTCCCAATCTTTGAGCGTATCTCTAACTGTTGGCGCTTACGGAATTGCTTTCGGGGCAGCCTCGGTTGCCGCTGGCTTCTCGGTTTTGCAGACTTGCTTGCTTTCGCTCTTAACTTTTACCGGCGCATCACAATTTGCAGTCGTTGGTGTACTGGGTGCAGGCGGAAGTGCACTAAGTGGGATTGCAACTGCGACTTTATTAGGTGTACGAAATACCTTGTACGGCCTAAGGATGGCACCAGTTTTAAATGTAAAAGGGTTGCGGCGAATATTTGCCGCACAAATAACTATCGATGAATCAACAGGTGTAGCGCTTTCACAAGAACATTTAGGAGTGAAGCAAGCGCGGCAAGGTTTCTGGTTAACCGGAATCGGTGTCTTTATATTTTGGAATATTTTCACATTGGCAGGAGCTTTAGGTGCGCAAGCGATGGGTAATCCAGCAGCTTGGGGACTCGATGCTGCAGTACCAGCAGCATTTTTAGGTCTACTCTGGCCGCGCTTAATAAGTAAGACCGATCGCACACTTGCCGTAGCCGCTTGTGCGTTGGCGCTAGTAATGACTCCTTACTTTGTACCTGGTGTACCAATTATCGCTACCGCTTTGTTGGCGGTCTTCTTCGGATTGCGAGCCAGTTTATGGAGATAAATTCATTAGATCCATTTTGGCTAGCCGTTATAGGAACAAGCGCTCTGGCCTTTATCTTGAAGTATCTCGGATATAGCGTCCCAAAGCGCTGGCTTTCTCATCCACGAATTTTAAAGATCAATTCACTAATTCCTATCGCCCTTTTAAGCGCACTAGTAGCTGTTCAGGCCTTTACCAAAGACTCGCGTTTGATCGCAGATCAGCGGATGGCAGGTGTGGGTGTGGCAATTGTTGCGCTAATTCTGCGCGCACCATTTCCGGTTGTTGTCTTATCGGCGGCAGCGACTTCGGCTGCCTTATTTCACCTAAACTAAATAAAGATTAAATAATATTTAAAGATTGCAACTTCGCCTTTAGATCATTATCTGAAGGTTCAGTTAAGTGTGTCCCGTCTGAAAAGACGATCACCGGAATCGACTTCGCTCCCCCGTTGATCTCAATTACCTTTGCAGCCGCTGACTCATCTTTTTCGACATCAATGTGGTTAACCTGCACATCTAATTCTTCAAGCAAACGCTTTGAGCGGCGGCAATCTCCACACCAGTCTGCGCCATACATAGTGATATCTGCTTTAGCCATTTGCTTATCCCCTTACATAAACTTGTCTAGGCCGAATGTCAGCCCAGGATTTGAAATAACTTTGCGAACACCAAGTAATACACCAGACATAAAACCGGCGCGATCTAGCGAATCGTGGCGAATAGTGAGCGTTTCACCTAAGCCGCCGAGCAAAACTTCTTGATGAGCAACTAATCCGCGCAGACGGATTGAGTGGACAGGAATTTCGCCGACCTTGCCACCACGCGCTGCAGGGATGCCGGAATTAGTGGCATCTGGCGCGGCAGAAAGCTTTGCATCTTTGCGAGCTTGGGTCATTAACTCTGCGGTACGTGCTGCCGTTCCAGATGGCGCATCTACCTTATCCGGGTGATGTAGTTCAATAATTTCAGCAGATTCAAAGTATTTAGCCGCCTTGGTTGCAAACTCCATCATCAATACAGCGCCAATCGCAAAGTTTGGCGCTATCAAAACACCAACCTTGGGATTAGCGCTAAGTAAAGCTTTCACTTTTGCCACTCGTGCGTCATCAAAGCCGGTAGTGCCAACGACTGTGTTAATTCCCTTTGAGATTAAAAATTCTAAGTTCGCCATTACCGAATCAGGGGTGGTGAAATCAACGACTACTTGTGCACCGCTGGAGACGAGTTGATCTAGTGAATCACCAAGATCTAAGGATGCGACTAGTTCAAGATCGGCGGCAGCGGTTACAGCCTTGACTACTTCTGCTCCCATGCGCCCACGAGCGCCAAGTACGCCGACTTTAATCATGACCGTAACACCTTCTCAAACTTAGCCTCGTTTTTAAATGGACCAACAAGTGCAAGGGTAGGTGATTTGGTGAGATATTCGCTGGCAATTTCTCTTACGTCGGTTGGGTTTACGCGTGCGATGGCTTTCAAAATATCGTCAAAACCCATTACCTGACCATAGACAATTTCATTCTTGCCAATTCTGCTCATGCGCGATGCCGAATCTTCCTGACTTAGAACAAGTGAGCCTCGGACCGCACCCTTGGCACGTTCGATCTCTTCATGGCTCATTCCATTTTCAGCCACATCTGCCAGAACTTCGCGGATGATCTCAACGACTTCAATAGCCTTAGTTGGATTGCAACCAGCATAGAAACCGATCTGTCCTGAACCCGCGAACTGTTGCGCATAGGCATAGACGGAATAAGCCAAGCCACGTTTTTCGCGGATCTCTTGGAATAAACGTGATGACATTCCACCACCCAGTGCTGAAGCTAAAACTCCCATCGCGAAGCGACGATCATCACTTCGCGCAACGCCTTCCATTCCATAAAACATATGTGCTTGTTCGGTCTTGCGAGTCAGCAAACCAACGCTGTGCATCGGTTTAGTTTTTACTGGAGTATTTGGGCGAATCTGTGGTGCGCCTTTAACGTCTAAGAAATTATCACGCGAAAGCGCTTCTTCCACCATTGCGACTACGCGCTTATGTTTAATGTTTCCGGCTACTGCTACGACTAAATCTTGCGGAAGGTACTTCTTCTTGTAATAGTTAAAAACGCTGCTGCGGGACATTTCCTTAATGGATTTAACTGTGCCCAAGATAGGACGCCCTAAAGTAGTGTTGCCATAATAAGTTTCAGCATATAGATCGTGCACTAAATCGCTGGGATCATCATCGCGCATAGCAATTTCTTCTAAAACAACTTTACGTTCGGCATCAACATCTAGGGCAGAAACTATTGATGAAGTAATCAAGTCTGAAACCACATCAATTGCCATAGGCAGATCGGTGTCAATTACTCGCGCATAGAAGCAGGTGTACTCCTTGCTGGTGAAGGCATTCATCTCGCCGCCAACGGCTTCAATTGTTGCTGATATTTCTAGCGCAGTGCGTCGCGTGGTTCCTTTAAAGAGCAAGTGCTCTAGAAAGTGAGAAGCCCCAGCGACTGCCGGGGTTTCATCACGCGAACCTACATTTACCCAGATACCGATCGCGGCGCTGCGTACCGACGGAACTTCTTCCGTGACGATACGCAGACCGCTAGGTAATACTGTGCGACGAACTGACATTTTTACGCTCTTTACTTATTCAGCGCTCGGTGTTGTTCCATCTTCGAGAACAGGAACCAACGAAAGCTTGCCCTTAGGATCGATTTCGCCGATTTCAACTTGAATCTTGTCACCAACCTTCATAACTTCTTCTAGGTTTTCAATGCGCTTTCCGCCGTGCATCTTGCGAATTTGCGAGACGTGGAGCAAGCCATCTTTACCTGGCATAAGTGAGATGAAAGCACCAAATGCAGCGAGTTTTACAACGGTACCGAGGTAGCGCTCTCCAACTTCTGGCATTTGTGGATTTGCGATCGCATTGATCTGTGCGCGTGCAGCTTCTGCTGAAGGACCATCAACGGCTCCGATGTAGATCGTGCCATCATCTTCAATTGAAATATCTGCGCCAGTTTCATCTTGGATCTGGTTGATTATCTTGCCCTTAGGTCCGATAACTGCACCGATCTGATCTACCGGAATCTTCACAGAGATAATGCGAGGAGCAAATGGGCTCATCTCATCTGGTGTGTCGATCGCTTCGTTCATAACATCAAGGATTGCAAGGCGCGCTTCTTTAGCTTGGTGAAGTGCTCCAGCAAGTACTGATGCTGGAATTCCATCGAGCTTTGTATCTAGCTGCAGTGCTGTAATGAAATCTTTTGTTCCTGCAACTTTAAAGTCCATATCGCCGAATGCATCTTCTGCACCCAAGATATCTGTGAGGGCAACATATTCAACTTTGCCATCGACGCTATCTGAGATAAGTCCCATCGCGATACCTGCGACTGGTGCCTTAAGCGGCACACCAGCATTTAGCATTGCAAGAGTTGAGGCACAAACAGAACCCATAGATGTTGAACCATTTGATCCAAGTGCTTCCGAGACCTGACGGATTGCGTAAGGGAACTCTTCGCGTGTTGGAAGTACTGGAATCAGTGCGCGCTCAGCAAGAGCACCGTGGCCGATTTCGCGACGCTTTGGTGTGCCAACACGACCGGTCTCACCAGTTGAATATGGTGGGAAGTTGTAGTTGTGCATATAACGCTTATGGTTCTCTGGATTTAAAGTATCGAGCTGTTGCTCCATCTTTAACATATTAAGTGTTGTGATTCCGAGGATCTGTGTCTCGCCACGTTCAAAGATTGCTGAACCGTGGACACGAGGAATAACTTCAACTTCTGCAGAAAGTGCACGGATATCGCGGAGTCCGCGACCATCGATACGAATCTTGTCACGCAGTACGCGCTGGCGGACTAACTTTTTAGTAAGTGAACGGAACGCGGCGGGAACTTCCTTTTCGCGACCTTCGAATTTAGCTGAAACAGATTCTTTAACCGCAGCTGCGATTTCATCAATCTTTGATTCACGCTCTTGCTTACCTGCGATAGTCATTGCCTTAGCAAGATCATCTTTAGCGGCCTTTTCAACTGCTGCGAATACATCATCTTGGTAATCCAAGAAGACTGGGAATTCAGCAGTTGGCTTTGCGGCCACCTTGGCTAGCTTGGCTTGTGCATCACACAAGATCTTAATAAATGGCTTAGCGGCATCAAGTCCTTGTGCAACAACTTCTTCAGTTGGAGTTGGTTGACCGTTCTTGATTAGCTCAATTGTCTTAGCCGTTGCTTCTGCTTCAACCATCATGATTGCAACATCGCCATCGCTTACGCGACCGGCAACGACCATATCAAATACAGCGTTTTCAACCTGTGGATGGTTAGGGAAAGCAACCCACTGTCCATCAATCAGTGCAACGCGAACGCCACCGATTGGACCAGTAAATGGCAGACCAGCAAGTTGGGTTGACATTGATGCTGCGTTGATCGCAATCACGTCGTACATGTGATCAGGATCTAGCGCCATAACTGTTACGACGATCTGTACTTCATTGCGAAGTCCCTTTACGAATGATGGACGTAATGGGCGATCGATTAGACGACACGTAAGAATTGCATCTTCTGATGGACGACCTTCACGACGGAAGAATGATCCGGGGATGCGACCAACTGCGTACATCTTCTCTTCAACATCTACTGTCAAAGGAAAGAAGTCGAATTGATCTTTTGGAGTCTTTGACGCAGTGGTTGCTGAGAAGATCATTGTTTGATCGTCTAAGTAAACTGCTGCCGCTCCGGCTGCTTGACGCGCTAGGCGTCCTGTTTCAAAGCGAATTTCGCGCTTTCCGAATTTGCCATTATCGATAACGGCAACTGATGTTTGTACTTCTTGACCCTCCATGGGTCCTCCTTTGTTATTTTTGCATTTATATGAACCCATCCAGGTTCGCAAGGAGTTACCAGCAAAGAATGTGAAGTAATGAATCGTCGATCGAAGTTCACGCAGACTTAAAGCGCCTTGCGGAAACCACTACCGAGGACCATTGCTTCCACATTATTAAGTGGAAAACTCTGAACTCCCCTGGCGGGTAGTTATTTAATTAGCGGCGAATACCGAGCTTTTCGATAATCGCACGATAACGATTGATATCTGCCTTTGATAAGTATTGAAGAACGCGACGACGCTGACCCACGAGCAACAACAGACCGCGACGGTTGTGGTGATCGTGTGGGTTGGTCTTTAGGTGTGTAGTGATGTCTTCAATACGACGTGAGAGCAAAGCAACTTGTGCTTCTGGGCTTCCGGTGTCGGTAGCTGAAGAGCCGTACTTTGCAATGATTTCTTTCTTTACTGCTGGTGTTAAAGCCATTTCTGGTCTCCCATTAGTTACCGCCACGACGGCGACCGGTTTGATACACGGCCACTCACTTTGATCGTTGGACGAGGGCTAGATTACCAGCGGGGCTGTGGATAAGGCAAAATGAGAAATTACTGCTCAGTTAATGAGCGAGCCTGGTCACAATCTAGCTTCATCTGCACCAATAGTGGTTCAAGGCCATCAAATTTCAAGGTATCGCGCAATCGCCAACCAAATTCAATTGATGCGCTTTTATCGTATAAATCTAAACCTTCTTGATCTAGAGCATATGCCTCAACTTGCCTTGCTCGCTCTCCCGCAAAAGTTGGATTGGTTCCAATTGAAATAGCTGCTGGCCAATAGTTAATTCCAACAGTTAACCAACCTGCATAAACACCATCGCTTGGAATGGTTTGCCCTTCGAGATTTCCTAAGTTTGCAGTTGGATAACCAATTTCGCGTCCACGTTTTTCACCGTGAACCACCACACCATCAAGGCGATGTGGTCGAGATAGAAGTGCACGTGCTTCTTCGACTTTACCAGTAGTAACCAGATTACGGATTCGTGATGATGAAATTACTTCGCCTTCACCTGATTGTAGATCTTGGACATCTACTGTGAAATTAAAGCTCAGGCCATCTTTAATCAGTGAGTCAACATTACCTGCAGCTTTGTGGCCATAGGTAAAGTTCTTCCCAACAATGATCGTTGACGCACTTAATTGGCCGACCAAAACATCTTTCACAAAATCCGCAGGTGCCATTGCGGCGAATTTTTCATTAAACTTTAGAACTGCAACTTGATCGGCGTTGTGGATCTTAAGAAGTTCAACCCGATCAGCCAAGGTCGTAAGTAAAGTTGGGGCGCGATAAGGGGCGAGCACTTGCATCGGGTGTGGGTCAAAAGTTAGCGCCACAATATTGCGTCCGCCAGCGATTTCTTTGGCGCGATTTAGCAGGAGCTGATGGCCTTTATGAACCCCATCGAAGACTCCGATAAGTACAACGCTGCCGGTAGTCATTTGATAATTATTACCGATTAATTGGCCGCTGCAAAAACGGCGATTGGTTTGGCTTTGCCAGATTCATTCTTCAAGAGCGCGATCAGGCGGTCATCCGGTGAAAGAGCAGCAAATATTTGTTCGCTCGAATTAGATACAAGCGGACGACCAAATGAGAGCTCCAAAACTTCATCGAGGCCTAACTCGCGAACTTGGAAGGTTGCGCGCGCCACATCGGAAAGTGCCAGTGGAGTAAAAGTCTGGGTTTTTAACTCATCGAATGAGATTGCTTGGGAGATTGGAAACCCCGCTACACGCGTACGACGCAGCACTGAAAGATGGCCACCAACTTGTAAATCGCTTCCAAGATCGCGAGCGATAGCGCGTATAAATGTTCCGGCAGAACAAGTGACATCTATATCTATTTCTACACGCGCTCCCAGTCGGCGAGTTTCGATGATTTCTAATGAAGAGATCGTGATGGTGCGGGCGGCTAATTCGAATACTTCACCTGCACGCACTCGGTCATAGGCGCGTTCGCCATCGACCTTTACCGCAGATACCGAACTCGGGCGTTGCTGAATTTCACCAACCATTTTTGCTAAACCACTCTTGATCTCTTCATCAGAGATATGAGCAGCGCTAACTTCCGAAATTACTTCGCCTTCGCGATCATCGGTGATTGTCGAAGCACCTAAAACGATAGTTGCGGTGTAGGACTTATCACCATCAGTTATGTACTGCAGAAGGCGCGTGCCGTTTCCGAAACCTAGAACTAATACACCAGTTGCCATCGGATCAAGGGTTCCAGCGTGGCCAACTTTGCGGGTACCTAAAGCCTTGCGCGCCACGGCCACAACATCGTGGCTGGTCATTGCGGGTGCTTTATCTACAACTAGGAATCCATCTGTCATGGCGTTTTTTAAGAATCAATCTTCAATAACTTTGGGGACTTTATATGGATCTTCTCCCCCAGCAAATGAAGCGTTCTTACGCAGTTGAGCAACTTCTGCATCTAACACGTGAACCTTGTCGAGCAGTGAGTCGAGCGCTTTAGCAGATTCAGGTAACCCATCTTCAAAGAATTCAATTGATGGAGTAATTCGTGTCTGCAGATCTCGACCAACTGCGCTGCGGATTACACCTTTAGCGCTCTCCAACGCTGCCGCTGTTGCCGCGCGTTGATCATCATCGCCTAATACGGTATAGAAAATTGATGCGTTCTGCAGATCACCAGTTACTCGCGCATCAGTGACAGTTACGAAGCCGAGGCGAGGATCTTTAATCTTCGTCTCAAGTAGCTGCGCAACTACCACTTTGATGCGGTCTGCAACTTTCTGGGTGCGATGTGATTGGCCCATGATTTAAGCCCGCTTCTTCTCGCGCATCTCAAAGACCTGAATGGTGTCTCCGATTTGCAGATCCTTCATATTGCCAAGACCGATACCGCACTCGAAGCCTTCTTTGACTTCTGTGGCATCATCTTTAAAGCGCTTGAGCGAATCAATAGTTAGATCATCAGCAATGACTTCGGTACCGCGCATAATGCGGGCCTTGCCATTTCGCTTGATAGATCCATCACGAACGATAGAACCTGCGATATTTCCAGCCTTAGAAGATTTGAAGATCTCGCGCACTTCTGCGTTACCGAGAATGATTTCTTCGTACTCTGGCTTGAGCAAGCCCTTAAGAGATAGTTCAATCTCTTCGATCGCGTTGTAGATCACGGAGTAGAAGCGAACTTCTACGCCTTCTTGATCCGCATAAATTGCAGTCTGTGGCTCTGGCTTAACGTTAAAGCCGATTACAACTGCAGTGGATGCAGATGCCAGAGTGATATCACTCTTGGTAATTGCACCGACGCCACGGTGGATAACGCGAAGATCTACTTCGGCACCAACATCGAGTTGCATAAGCGCATCTTCGAGNGCTTCCACCGAACCAGAAACGTCACCCTTGAGGATGAGGTTAAGTGTTGAGACCTTGGACTGCTCCATAAAGTCTTCAAGTGAAACCTTCNTGCGCGCCTTAGCAAGTTGCGCATTTCGCTCTGCCGCTTGGCGCTTTTCAGCGATCTGGCGAGCAGTGCGATCTTCATCTGCAACCAAGAATGTGTCACCCGCACTTGGCACGGATGTAAATCCAAGAACCTGTACTGGACGTGATGGTCCAGCAGTTTCAACGTTCTCGCCATGCTCATCGAGCATTGCGCGTACGCGGCCAAATGAACCACCGGCGACAATTGCGTCACCGATCTTCAAAGTTCCGCGTTGAACTAGAACGGTTGCAACTGGTCCACGACCGCGATCAAGGTGAGCTTCAATGGCCACGCCTCGAGCACTATCTTTCGCAACAGCGCGAAGATCAATTGCCGCGTCCGCTGTTAATAAAATCGCGTCAATGAGTTCGTTTACACCAACACCAGATTTGGCAGAGACGTTAACGAATAAAGTTTCGCCACCATATTCTTCTGCGATCAAGTTGTACTCGGTCAATTGTTGGCGGACCTTATCTGGGTTCGCACCTTCTTTATCAACCTTGTTTACGGCAACCACAATTGGAACATCGGCTGCTTGTGCGTGATTTAACGCTTCAATTGTCTGCGGCATGATTCCGTCATCAGCTGCGACAACTAGAACTGCGATATCGGTTACCTTTGCACCACGAGCACGCATTGCGGTGAAGGCTTCGTGACCTGGTGTATCGATAAAGGTAATCGCTCGGTTTACACCGTCGTGATCGTGGTGAATTTGGTAAGCGCCGATGTGCTGTGTAATTCCNCCGGCTTCAGTCTTTAGAACCTCAGATTTACGGATGGCATCGAGCAAACTGGTCTTACCGTGATCGACGTGTCCCATAACGGTTACTACCGGTGGGCGCGCAACTAGAAGATCAGCATCTAGATCGGCAATTTCTTGCGCTAAATCGATATCGAAATCTTGTAGAAGTTCACGATCTTCATCTTCAGGGCTAACAATTTGGATGACATATCCAAGTTGTGCACCAAGAATTTCAAAGGTATCTGCATCTACTGATTGAGTTGCAGTAACCATTTCACCTAAGTGGAAGAGAGCGGCAACTAAGGCTGCTGCATCTGCGCCAATCTTTTCTGCGAAATCTGCCAAAGTTGAACCGCGACGCATACGGATTTGTGTCTTGCCGTCTCCGTGCGGAATGACTGCGCCACCCAATTGTGGCGCTTGCATATTGTCGAATTCATCGCGCAACGCTTTTCTAGATTTTGGTTTGCGCTTACTGCTCTTGCTTGCATTCTTTCCAAATGCACCCGCTGCACCACCGCGACCTGGGCCGCGATTTGGTGCGCCGCCCGGACGTTGTGGACCGCCAGCTGCTGGTGCACCAGTTGATGGACCTGTAGAACGATAAGGACTAGAAGATGGTGCACCACCTGTGCGTGGTGGGAAATTACTTGGACCACCGGTTCCTGCAGGGCGTGGAGTATTTGGTCGCGCTGCAAAACCAGGACGTACTGAACCAGGACGTGGCCCTGACATTCCAGGACGTGCACCTGTTGCACCGGTTGGTCGTTGTGGTGGACGAGGAACTACACCACCTGTTGAAAATGGATTATTACCGGGTCGTGGTGGACGAGGAACTGAACTGCCACCAGTTGAAAATGGATTATTACCCGGACGTGGAGTTGCAGGTTTTGCATCTGATCCATCTGCAACTGCATCTGAAATTTTCTCTACTTCTACCGGTGCTGGTGGTGCTGGAGGTGCAACACTTTCTGCGCGAGCAGCCTTAAGCGCTTCAAGATCAACTCCGAGTTCAGCGGCTAGTTCAGCAGCTAGCTCTGGATTTACTTCAGCACTCTTTTTGGCAGCACTCTTTTTGGCAGCAGCCTTTTTGACTGGCTTCTTCTCTTCAACCGGTTTGGCATCTGGATACATCTCAATGAGCTTGCGCACTACTGGCGCTTCTACTGTTGATGATGCAGAACGAACGAATTCGCCCATTTCTTGGAGTTTTGCAAGGACAACCTTGCTCTCCATACCGAGTTGTTTTGCCAACTCATGTACGCGGACCTTTGACACATTTCTCCTGTCTTGGCCCGCAATCTTTATTCTAGA
>B570J14230_10000537_pt1 | contig 15267 bp, 24 predicted proteins | sample LakMenepilimnion_3_FD_14230 | JGI IMG/M metagenome (IMG submission 14230) | reverse complement strand
TTAAATATTGTTACCGATAAATATTTAAGAAAACATAATAATGGACAATATTGTAGTTTTAATGTGTTTAGAACTACTGTTATATCATATCTTATTGATGATTATCGTGATAATTTATCTGATGAAGATTATGATAATTTTCCAGGTGAAGAGGTTTATAATTTTCTTTTAAATCATTTTTATGATAAGATTAAAGATAGATATGACACTTTTTTTGGTAATAATATTAATGAATCAGTTGACAAATCTGAAGACAAAAAACTTAAGTTAGTTAAGAGTATTATATATAACATGTTTGATAATGTTAGTTTAGAATACGACTCTAAAGCAAATGAGATTTTGATTTACCATGATAAAGAAGAAAAGTTAGAGATTTCAGAAATATGTGACACTATAAATGATTTTACCGGTTTAAACGTTGTTCCTTGGTTTGAGTATGATAAAAATAGAATTGGAAAGGAACCTGATTTTTATTTAGATATTGAAGAATATGGGGAATGAATCATTAACACGTATTTGAAAAAAGATTAAAACACACTTGTTATTGATTAAAATTGGGATTATAATTATATAAAAATATATATGTCATATCTTAATACACCAATTCCCGTAGTTGAAGCTTACATTAGAGGGAATTTTTTAAGAAACCAAGAAGATTCTCATGATAAAAAATTCCCTTGTTACATTTTTGGAATGTCTTCGATTCCAGCACAAGCACCTTTATTTCATTTCATTATGGAGGACGGTGCATTATGGTGGAGAATGCCAATACAGGCATTTTGTTGGAAAGAAGACGCACCTGAACAAGAACTTGATGAATTAGTATTATGGGATTCATTTTCATATCATGTTGGGGTAACGGCATTTCCAATGTTAAAAAACAAGACATGCAAATTCATATCAAGACGTAGAGTAGAATATACGGGCAAATATTTATTTACCTTAGATTGGGGTTCATCTTCAGACATGGGAGATACTGATTTCGGATTGAGTGAATTCCCATCCCAACACAAATGTGGGCATTTCATTGCCATGGACAACGGAAACTTTGCAATACAACCAAATAATAGGTTTGTGCTTCATGACCCATCGTTCACGGTAAAAGATGAATTAGTTATACATAGAAAATACAATACCACGTTATGGACTGCCGAAAGAAATGGAAGATGGGTTACACCTGATACTGACATTATGAATTATGACCATACCGATTTAGAAAAAGGTGAGAGCAATAAAGAACGGTCAGATGAATATAATAAACTTGATTCTGAACGTTTAAAAAATGAAGGTTCAGTTTAACCACCAAAACGGATTCCTTTTAGACGGCAGAGTATTTTGTGAAGTCTACGGTACATCAGAAAACGAATCAGATGATGAGCTATTAAATTTAGGATGGTTAAAGTCATTTACGGAAAAAAACACTTGGTATCAATCAAGAAGTTATAGAATAGAATTATCTAATTTTGTAATATCAAAAAAACGAAGACACATTATTAAAAAGTTAAGCTGTGAAGTAAGTGATTATATTCAAAGCAAAGAAATAGATGACTTTTTTCAGGAATACTACAATGATAATAATTTTGATATCATGGATGAATATAATAACTGTTCAAAGTTTTTTAAGTTAAAAATAGTATACTTAAGATTAGATGGCAAATTGGTTGCAGTTGGAAGATACGTGGAAAATGAAATGTCTAATGTTTTTTTAAATTTCGCTTATAGTAAAGATAATTTAAAGTTATCTCTTGGCACCAATTTATTTTATATACTCGCAGATATAACCAAGAAACAAAATAAAGATTATTTATATATATATGAATCATACGATGATAACTTTTCATATAAACAAAAATTACCTAACTTAAATTTGTGGAATGGGGATAAATGGGTTAAAGGATAATATACCAATGACAACAATAGAAATTCAGATTAAAGAAAAAAATGAAATCTTAAAAGGTCTTGAAAAAACGTACGAAACACTTTTAGAATTTAAGAAATCAAAAAATAGTGAGTTAGTGGTTTTACTTAATAATAAGATTGTAAAAATAAAACCCACAACCTTATGATGTAAAATATATCAGGTCCTTAGCGTTAGTATTAAATACATTATTAATGATGGATAACAAAGGTTCCTTCCAAACATTAATATCATTAAAGAAATCATTAAGTCTTTCGGACATATCTTCAGATAATATAATGACATCAAAATTTTCATCCTCTACATCAGGTCTATTATAACAAGGCTCAGGTAAGTCACCTTTAATATTTGCGGGGTAATCACCATCATCATCATAGTTATTACCATCAACCAATTTGAATAAATAATCATCATAATTATTTTTTGGAAGAACAAACCCAATAGCATATGGGTCACAACAAACTCCCATTCCACAATTATATTGAGCCCAATCATAATAGATATCATCAAACCCTTCAAAAGACATATTAAGATATGTGTGAAGAACTTTAATAAATTTAGATTCTGTAATAGTTACATTCATATGATATAAATATATGTATATAATGTATTTATGATTATGAACTACGATTATCAACATGGGCATTGTCACTATTTTGCGAACATCATTATAGATGAAATAAGAAAATTGGTCCCAAATGATTTCCCCATTAACTATTACTTAATCCTTGCGGAAAGACATGATGACGAGGGGGAGACAATAGATGATGTTTTAATTCACGCATATATAAAGATAGGGAATTATTATTTAGATTCAGAAGGTTTCCATACTATAGATGATGTAAATAAAAGAGAACAAGAGTGGGTGGATATAGAAGAAACACTAACACCTGAAGACTATTCCTTTAACTCATACCAAGAAGAAAGTGAGAACATACCCAATTACTTTTTTAATAGATTCTGTAAGAGAGATACAGTAAAGAAAGATATTAAAGATTTTATATCACAACCACAGTTTCAAGACTTTATCACAAAACTACATAACAAAGATAGGTAATGTTAAGATAAGGATTATAGATTAGTGAGAATGTGTAATTAACTCACTCACTCCATGGGTGTCTCCTTCGGGACACCATTCCATTTGTTCATTAATTTCACATTCCCCCGCCCCAATAATAAGAAGTCCCCACCTAAATGACAAGACATAATGAGATGTGATTAGATATCGGTTAATTAGACGATAAAATAGAATATCGTTTATACAAACGATAATGGGGAATATCGTAACGACCCGATATGTTATGGACTTATGTTACATATCATATTGATGAGGTTTCACCTCACTAAGATGATATAAATAATAAGTCCCACTTTTCTCCACTTATGTTGTCTCCACTACAAAAGGACATAGAGTAGTCACCTAACGAGGGGGTTAAATAACAACTCGGTTCTTCGTTGAAGGGGGATAAAATCCCTCTGAAACACTCCCTATGGTCGTTTCCCCGCACCTTATACTTAGTGTTCCTTTATTGTCTGGAAAACGTATATAGTAAAAAAGTGGTCTTCCTGATATCGTCAGGGGGAATAAAATGGTCATTAACATATTACCATAACCATATCTGTGGTAAAAAGTGGGGGAACTTAGTATACAAGTGGGAGGACGAATATGGACGAGGGGATTATCCCCAATCCAACGGTCACCTGACATTTTGACATTTTCAAGTTTTTCCCCCTAAAGTTATGAACAATCCACATTAATTTTCCCCCTCTGACATAGTGTCATGTGGATAACTATATTTACGTGAACAATATTTTTATATGTTCCTAACCATAATTTATTCACTTTACTATTAAGATGTTTATGATATGTCCATGGAATATGAAATCACACAGGTAGACGACAGAATTAGGGTGACCATCACAAAGGAAGGAAAAGAGGCGGGGTCATTATATTTTGAGAAAGCAAAGAAAGGTTTTACAAATAAACCATTAAGTATGGGGTCTTGGGCATGTATAGATGCAAAGATAGAAGATGACACAATATTCAGTGAAACATTAACCCCCAAAGATATTGTCAATGAGTGTCAAGAATTAATAAAAGAAAATGGATTTTAAGTTATGAGAAGAATTACCCTGTTATTTTTAGAGATACTATATAAGATATATCTTTCAGTTCCAAGTCTATTAATTTGGTACCCCTACTTTTTATGGTTACGTATAAATGACAAATTGTTTACAAAAAAATAATTGTAGGTGGGAGTCTACCCTCTGCGACCCCCAATGTTTGTCGAACCCGTCTCGGACTTAACCACCGACAATACAAAAGTACGGAATAATATTTAATCACACAAACATATTAGAATATATTTATTGTATATCTTTAAACAATGCCAACATACACACAAGAAGAATTAGATAATAACTATACGTTTAAGATAATTCAAAAATCCCTTAAACAAGAATTCCCCTTTATTAAGAAGGTATATCTTAGAAACCCCAAAGATTTAGACAAATGGTCCAATAATATATTTGTAGATGTGGATATTAATCCATATGAGATATCAGAAAGATATGGATTTCCTTTGGATGGATTGACAGAACGATACCTAAGACGGGGGCAAGAATATTGGTCACCTCATCTCTCCATGTTCTTTAAGCTCTATACAATTGAAGAACGTAGAATTATTGGAAATATTGTTAATGATACTAATTACCTGATACATTCCATACAAGAGAATGCCGCTATCCCCAACCATCTTAAGTTCTTTAAGAAAGTTAATATAGGTGCTTGGTATGCCAATCCTGATACCGTACCCCATGACATAGTGTCAGGAGGGGAGGGGATATAAAGTTATTAACAATGGCTCCCCCCGGCATGGGGTCATACCCCCCTATGGGTACCCCCTCCCCCCCGTATCCCCCCTTATATACTGTCAAAATGTCAGATTAGGGGGGATAATCCCTTAGATAATGGAAATAAAATTTTGGGAAAAAATTGTTCCCTTTTTCCTCCCCTATATTTATAATGTAAACGAGACGGGTTGAACCGAGATTACCCTTACAACTCGGCGGAATGAGACACGATGTTCTCTGGGTGAAAATCCCCAATCTTACTCATGAGGTAAGATGAAACTACACTCCCCCATTGGTACTAGTGGGGGTTTTTATTTCCTGTAAGTACGTATTCTATATGATGACCCCTTCTTTTAAATTGACCCCTATATGTAAAATAAAATTTTTGGAAATTTTTATGTAAAATGGAACTTTACTAATATGTAAAGTAAAACCCTTATAATATGTAAAGTGGGGATTTATTATAATTAACTGTTGTATTTATCAGTAAAGAATATTATTATGAAGTATATTATAACCGAGTCTCAGTATAAAATTTTGTTGGAGGATGATGACCGTCTGAACAGGATGGTGGAGAAGTATTTGAATACTGTGTTTGACAACTTAACTCAGGTTGATACAAAATTTGGTTCAGCGTATAAGTTTAATGATGACGAGGGGTATGCAATATTGGTATCTAAAACAAGTGACGGAAAACAATTGGCAATTGCATCTCCACTTATTAATAAAGTTACATCAATATTAAATACATTACTTGATTTGGATAGAGTAGGTGTCGTTAAAACCATTAGTAAGTATTGTAGAGAAGTATTGGGAATCAATTATGACTATATTCGAACTTGGCCAATTAAAATACCAGGACCTGATGAAGACGAGGATAATTTTTAATGAAATTAACGTATTTATAATAAACTAAATTAATCCCCCTCCAACAAAGAGGGGTTTTTTGTTTCTTGTATATTTATTGTTGTATGAAAATCATTATCACAGAAAACCAATTTAAATCTTTATTAACGGAATCAATTGCTGATGATTCGGAATTAAGAGACATTATAAAAAATTATGAATCCACTGTTGTTGATTCAAAAGGTAACCATTATGTATTTGATGATAAGGATTCAAAAAACCCAAAAACTTTTATTTCAAATAATAAACTAAAAAAGGGTGGAACATTAACAATTGGGTGGGGACATACAGGTAAAGAAGCGACAATAGGAAATAAGATATTAAATTCAAAGGCAGAAGAGTTATTAACAAAAGATATTATAGAAAAAGAAAATATTGCAAAGAAAGTATTATTTCCAAAATATGATAAGTACCCATTATATATACAAAGGGTATTAGTTAATACCGTGTTTAGGGGGGAGGCAAAAACATCTCACGAATGGGTAAAGGCAATAAATTCAGGTAATTGGAGTTTAGCTGCTAAAAAATATGTGGAAGGATGGAACATTAATTTTTCTCAAGCAAAAGACCCCAAATATAAAGGTGGGGTTGCCAATAGAATGGTAAACAATCAAGAAGCATTTATTAAGTATGGTAATGAATTAAAAACAAAAAAACCTGTTGTTAAAAATTCCAAACCTGAAACCGAAAAACAAAGGTGTTTGAAAATGTTACCAAAGGAGTTGGCCTATAGACCTGAATGTGATAAGTACTTTAAAAGTAATTACAATATGGATTATGGTTATGATTTTCCTGAAATGTTTTATACCGTAAAATCAGGTGATACTCTTTCGGGAATTGCATCAAAATATGGTAAATCTGTTACTGTGGATAAGTTAAGAAAGTTAAATAATTTAACGTCAGATAATATCAAACCTGGACAAAGATTAAAAATAAAATAATAATTAATTCTTCTTTTTAAATTGTGTCCGGAAACGAAACCCGACTTCGTCGGTTTTTCTGAGCGACCGAACCCTTCGGGTCTTTTTCATTCACTAAGTTGTCCATTATAGTTGGTCTCTCAGAAAATGTCGGATATCTAAAAAAAAATTTTTGGAAAAATTTTGAACTATTGTATTATTATTATTATCTTTGTGGTATGAGAATTGATAACTTTTTAAAGAACCTTACTATTGAAGAACTGATTGAGGTACAATCTAAATCTTCGGGTATAATCCATGATTATAAAGATGGATATTTTTATATCTGTGAGGTACGTTCTTATGGACGTAATTGGAAGAATTCGGATATCTACAATACCCATACTCTTCAGGAGTTATGTTACCAATATGGTGGTGACGACGGTATTGTTGATGTATATTCCAATAACCCCGACTTGTCTGGTATTGATAACTATGGTGCCCTTAAGTTTATTCCATCCGTGGAGGACCATAACAAATGGAAGGAATATATGTATCTTAAGAATTCTATTCCCCGACATGAGGTAGAACTTAAAGTGTGGGAAGAACGTGAAAATGTTCCATTCAGACAAAGACCGAGTTTCGCTCCGTTCTATACTCGTGAGGATATTGATGGACAAAAATTAAAGTTGGAAAACTTTGATATGAATTTTGTTGAACCTAAATCTTATATAAGTTATGATGAAGAATAATATTTCTTATTAAAGATATGTCTGAAGTAAACTTAATTGACGAGAATTTATGGGACCATTATAGTGGTCTTCCAAATCCTGCGTGGTATCAATATAAAAAAAAATTAAACAATGAGGAGGAAGATACGGATAGTAGTATTGATTTGGGAGTTATTGATGAAGAGGTTTAAACGTAAAAGAAAAAGTATATGGGACTTATGATTATTTTTTATAATCTGTAAAATAAAATCCTTATAATTTGAAAAAATGAAAAATTCTATTATCTTTGTTGTATGAAAAATCTTATTACATATTATTGTCGTTTTCTATATGACATTTTTTGGGCTCAAATCCTTATTGTATGGTCAATTAAATCGTTTAACGACCAATCTATTTTTATGTTTATTTTGTTTATCACCTTTTTCTTTTGGGGACTTGAAGACCTTATCACGAGACACTCCAACTTTATGAAATATTATCCGTATTTTGACCATAAGTGGGATAGGCTTAGTTTTTAGTAAGAGTGGGGGTTTTTTTATGTTAACCAAAAGTTAAGGGTATTAGGGTTTCGTTAAATTGTGGTAAGTGAATTAATTTAACCTATTTGTTGGACTATATATTTGTGTAATAAAAATAAAAAAATAAAATATGAAAAAAATTTACACAAGTATCTTAATGTTAATGTTTGTTTTTACAACAAACGCACAAAGTCAGTTTTGGACTGAGACTGATTATAAGGGAGCATTTCCTGTAACAGACAATACACCACAAACAGATTGGACTTATGGGTGGTCTAATTTTGAACCAGAAAATACAAATTACCCAACAACACAAACAACCGTTAGTACGGACATTACAACAAACACAACTTGGTCAGGAGTAATCAAACTTCAAAACAAGGTTTATGTTAAAAACGGAGCAACTCTTACTATTTTACCGGGAACAATTATCAGAGGTGACTACGCAACACAAGGAACTTTGATTGTTACAAGAGGTTCTAAACTTATCGCTGACGGAGAACAATTTAACCCAATTGTTTTTACATCTAACAATCCAATTCAACAAAGAACTGGTGGTGATTGGGGTGGTGTTATTATCTTGGGTAATGCTATTAACAACCAACCTGGCGGTGTTGCAAATATCGAAGGACTTACAGCAACAAACTTTACGCAACACGGAGGCACTAACGATAACGATGACTCAGGTGTAATTAGATTTGTACGTATTGAGTTTGCGGGTATTCCACTTGAACCAAACAAAGAGATAAATGGTATTACTTTTGGTTCTGTAGGTAATCAAACGTTGGTTGATTACATACAAGTAAGTTACTCTGGTGACGACTCTTTTGAGTGGTTTGGAGGAACTGTAAATTGTAAACACTTAATTGCATATTCATCAATTGATGATGACTTTGATACTGACTTTGGATACAGAGGTAATGTTCAATTTGGTTTGTCGATTAGAAATGAAAATTTGTCAGACGCTCCTGGCGACTCAAATTGTTTTGAATCGGATAATGACTCACAAGGTAGTGCGGCACAACCATTGACGGCACCTATTTTTTCTAACTTCACAATAATTGGGGCTAAAGCTAACGGGACGGTTTCCCTACCAATTGGTGAAAAATTTGAAAAGGCTTTCAGATTAAGAAGAAATACCGCAACTTCTGTTTTCAACACTATTGTTACTGGATGGGAAAAAGGATTATCCATTGAAGGTCTACCTGTAGAAGATAATATTTTAGGAGACACAATGCATTTCCACAGTAACATTCTTTCTAACTTTAACCCTGGTACTGTATGTATTACAATAACACCTGGATTATTATCATCGTATTTCTCACAAAACGCAAATGACTCAGTTTCAACACATTCAAACATCAATTGGGTAACACCATTTGTTCCACTTGGATTGACTCCTGACTATAGATTACAAGAAGGTTCAACAGCTGCGGTTGGAGCAAGTTTTCCACAAGGAGTATTTGGTGATTTAGCATCGGTAAAAGAAAAATCAGATGACTTTATAATCTACCCAAACCCTGCAAGTGATGTGGTTTATGTTAGTAAAAAATCATACATGGAGATAATCAACCAAAATGGTCAAGTAATCAATACTGTAAATGGTTATGAGATTAATTTAAGAAACATACCTTCAGGTATGTACTTTTTAAGAGTAAATAAAGTGAAAACTAAAAAATTAATAATTAAGAAATGATATATCTTTGGTTATTGTTAGGTATAATGTTACTTTTTATAATAAATAAGGATAGAAAAGATTATTTTAAATGGTCTGAAAAATAAAATGAACCCCATCTTTAACAGGTGGGGTTTTTTTATTTATGTCATATTTATTTATATGAAGAAAACCAATATGATACCTCAGATAACCAAGTTATTAAAGAATTTTATTTTTAATGATTTTGATTTGGACTTTAATATTAGTATTTCACCAAATCGTCATAGTAATTATCTCTTAACGGTTTATCTTGACCCTGAGGTTACGTGTATGTCGGGGGATAAGTATAATCCTGATTCAAACACATTCTTATATGAATTGGGGGAAAATATTGATGAAGTATTACCTTATATTGGTTTGACCGATGAAGACCTTATTTTACAATTTAAGTTTCTAAATGAAGAAGAATTTTCAAATAAACTTAGGGGTATGATTAATGGGATTATCCCCACCTTATACAATAGAATTGAAAACTTACCCAAATTGCATAGTATTAATGTGGGCCAACGTTGGGAGCATTACGAGTTTGAGATGAACTTTAAATTTTATGAGGTTCCAAAGATAGATAAAATACGTAAGTTGTATGATTACATCCACGAATTACTTCCAACTCTTGATGATGTATATATGGATTTTGGGGTAGAATCGTAAGTATCCAACATTGTCAATAAAATCGTTAGCGATATTTTATCAAAAAATTAATTTGACTTATTAAATAATTTATTTTATAATTTGTCATATGAAAAAATATCTTACATTTAAAAACTTGGGTTGGTTGTTAACCGTCTTGGTTACGTTTATGTTGGGAATGTCTTCGGTTTCTAAAATTGTGGGAACTGAAGAAATGGTTAATAACTTCACATTTATGAATCTTCTTCCTTATCTTGCTTTGCTTGGTGTGGTTGAACTTGCTGGTGTGATATTATTTATTATCCCAAAAACGTCTAAGTATGGGGCCGTATTGCTTTCATCTTATTTATCAGGCGCCGTGGCTATCCACATGGCAATGATGGGTGGGGTTGGAGTAATGGTACCTCTCACTCTAGGTTTGGCAGTATGGGGAGCATATTATTTGAGAAGTTGTAGTACCAAGTAATAAAACCATATAATTAATTCCCCCATTCCCAATAAGAGTGGGGTTTTTGTTTTATAAAGTATTTATTAATATAATAAGATTTACGGTATATTTGTAAAATTTAAAATAATTTACTATCTTTGTCTTTATATAAAAACCCACTGTAATGAAAGATATGTCTCAAAAAAACAAAAAATTTAGATTGCCACGAAAGATTAAAAAGAAATTAAAAAGTGATTTATTTACTTATCCAAAAAGTGAAAGAAATACTTACTTAATTGCTTGGCCATATAAATATGAAAAAGATTATGTTGCATACAAAAAAGGATTATTAAGAGGACTTAAAGAGGAATCAAGAAAATTTATTGTAGAGTAACGATTTACCGAGAGTCACAACAGATGAACCAGTCGAAAAATTCGACCGGTTGATGGGTAAGTTATACAATGTAAAATAAACCCCTTATTTTAATTTTGTATTATATTTATATTCAATAAACATATATTTTTATAATTTAATAATGAGTTCTCCCTACCAAAACGCCAGAGCACCAACAGAGATTAGTAATTTTCCTGATAAATTATTGGTAAGATTAATAATATTAATTTACGAAAAATTTGAAGAAATCGATATTGAGGAAATTGATATATCCGAGATTATTAATAATCTTGATTTGGTTAACCCAGCTTTGAGATATTTTGGAATTAGTACCCCCAATTTTAACGATTATAGTTATTTGTGTGAATTAGTAAATTTAAATGTTAATCCTGAGATTCCAATTGAAAGACCAAAACTTAAAATATTAAAGGTACTTCACTCTGAAGACTATACTGAATCTGGGACAAGGTATTATGAAACAATAATACCTTCTTATTGTGTGTTAAATGATGATAATTTATCTGATATGAGAGAAGATGAATTTTATCTGTATTGGGAAGGAGAGCAATTGGAAAATGAGGTTCACGATAGTGAAATAGATGATGATAGTGTTGTACAAATTACTGTAGTGGGAACTGAAAAATAATATGAAATATATTATCAACGAGTCTAAATTTAAAAAAGTAGTCATTGATTATCTTAATGAACTATTTCCTGAAGATGAACTTCATTGGACTCACCCATTAGATGATTTTTACAATGAGGATGATAATGCATTACGAGCATATCTTGGTGATTCTGAGGATGAAGATGATTGTTTTTGGTGGTATGGTCCTGAATGGTTTGATGATGATTTTGAGGCTATGAAATACAAGGCTCCCATTATTGAGATTGAAAATAAATATTTAGTGTCATTAAATGGGTATTTTGGTGATAGATGGCATGAAATATTTAAGGAGTGGTTCACTGAAAGGTTTGGAGTATCTGTGAAAACCATTCAGGGCCTGTAAAGTATTTATTAATAAAATATTATGTCAAGAATTGTAAGATTAATGGAACAAGATTTAACAGGAATTGTTAAAAGAGTTATTAGAGAATATAACGAAAATTTAAACCACAATAAAATTAAAAATTTTATTAAAAATAATTTTGAAATTGACCTCAATGGGAAAATTAAAGAAATTAATAGATATTCCGAAATTCCTAAATCGTTTTCAGAAAAATATATATCACTTAGTACACCAAAAGCTTTTCAAGATAAAATCCAATTTGGTCCAATGTATTTGATACAATTTGATAAGGACAAACTTGCAAACAAACAATATCTGTATCAAAGTGGAAGTAATTTAATGGACCAAGATGGTGAATTTTGGAGTGAAACTTATTTAATGAAATTGATTGGCCTTAATTTTATGGATTTAAAAATTGATGATTTAATTGATATATATTATGAAAACATATATGATTTATAAAAATAATTAAAGTATTTGACACATGAATTATATTATTACTGAAAGTAAACTTGATAACATTATTGATAATTTCATTACAACTCAATTTGGTAAGTTACATCATCAATTAGAAGGTGATAAATTTACGTTAGTTAATGACAATGGTGACCCCATAATTATTGTCATTCTTACTGATTATGGTCACGGGTATTATGCTTATGTGTTAGACGAAGCTTATACTAGTGCAATCAATATGTTTTCTATGGTAGGATTTAAAGATATTCAGTCCGCATTATCTAAATGGCTTTACAAACATTACAACTTACCTGTGGAAGAATCAAGAATCACCACATTTTCCAGAGGTGAAGAAGAATACGCATATTAATTAATTTCATTGCAACTTTTAAAACAGGGTAAGGAGAATAAATTCATCTTTTTAACCAGAACGCGCAAACGTTGACCGACTCCGTCGGATATTTTCCCTAATTTTTTTGTCGACGGTACCCGACCGACTTCGTCGGTTCGAACTTCTTTATTATATTGTCATCTCGTTGGTGTCATCTTAAACAATGGTCGGGATTTTTATTTAAAAATGATGGGAGAATTAACTACTATACTGTGTATTTATAATAAATTAAAACATTATGCCAAGAATTGTAAGATTAACGGAATCAGATTTAACAAGAATTGTTAGAAGAGTTCTAAGTGAAGAAAAAAATAATATAAATGAGGGAGCTGTCATTAATGGTATTACCATTAATTCATCAGCAGATGGTATGTTAAATGCAAAAAGTGTAAAAAACTTGTTAAATAATTATAAAGTAAGTGTTAACTGTGGCAAGAATGTTTTTGGAAAATTTATGTCAGCATATAAAGGACCTGTGGTGATATCAAAATTATGGAACAATAAAAAAGATAATGGTATTGCGGGAGTGGATAATACAGGGAAAATATTTACTATCCCGTTAGACCAATCTAAAAGATTAGCGGGAGAAATGAAATCAGGAAATACAAAAATAGTTGCACAAGGTGAGGGAGAAATTTCAGGAATTAGTGGTGTATGTTATGTAACATTAAATAAAAGAAGTTAATAAAATCATATAATTTAAATTAATTCCCCACTTTTTAATAAGAGTGGGGGTTTTTTTTTGATTATCATACTATTTATTAATAAATTAAAACACTATGGGAAGAATTGTAAGATTAACAGAAAGAGATTTAACAAGATTGGTTAGACGAGTTATTAGAGAAGGTGAAGAGTCTAGCAACATTACCTCAACAATTCAGACCGCAAAACAAAAATATGGTGCAGGAGATAGGAACCCAAGTATGGAAAAACAAATCAAAAATTGTATTAAAGGAAATGGATTAACTAGTTTGGTATTTTTGACAACATCTACAGGGTTGACTATACTTGGAATTCTTGCAATTGCTTTGGCAACACCAGGGGTTAATTTTCTTACTGCTGGAGGGGTGGCCATATCAGGAATAACAATGTTAATAGCCGCCGAAATGGGATTACTCAGTGGTGACAGATTATCGAAAGATGTCGGAGAATTATTTGAATGTCTTTTTTAATAAAAAAAAAAATATATAACAAACCCCATCTTTTAATTAAGAGTGGGGTTTTTTGTTTCATTTTATTTTTTTATATTTATAAAAACTTTTGAACATGTTGTATAGACTACGATATAAATTATTAAAATACATTTTAAGAAACAAATTATGGAAATAGGAAAAATGACCCTTAATGAAGCTTACCCATACCTTAAATCGATTGCTATTGCATATGGGTTGAAGTTAAATCGTGTTAAAGATTTTAAATTTGCAAGAGTTATATTGGCAAACCTTTATAGTAAAGAATTGGTTTAATATAGTATTTATATAATATGATACCTTTTATTTTAAATTTTGTAATGTGTGTTTCTCAGATTTTATTAGTTCTATTTTTTTGGGACAACATGAATTCATTAATGATTTTTGGTTGTCTTGGAATATCATTTGGGACAGGATTAACTGCCATTGTCGAATATTTAAACTTGATGGATAAACGGGACATTTAATATGAAAAGAACTGTAAGATTAACGGAATCAGATTTAACAAGACTTGTTAGACGGGTTATTAAAGAACAATTTTTAGGTGGTTTAGAAGCTATGCCTGAATTAGGGTATAGTGTTGATATAGGGGTAGGAAATACCCCTCAAACAGGATGTAAAACTTATAAATCATCGGGTGAATTGTCTTTAGAATTATTTGGCAAATTAAGAGGGATATCTGGTCAACCAAACCAATTAGATAAAACAATTCAATCATGGATATTACGACTACACAATTCAATGACAGGGGTTGGAGCATCTAACGATTTAACAAAAGTTTTATCTGAAATAAAAACTCAACAACAAATGGGTTCCGTATTAAATGCCTATAATAAAAAATTTGGTAAAACATTATATCAAGATTTAAGTGATGAACACACAATAACATGGGACACAATTTGGGGATTGGTTAAAAAATTTAAAAAAGGGATATCAATTGACGGTTGTAAAGTACAGAATCAAGGTCAATCTGTAAAAGCATAACCCCCCCCACATATATTTTACATGACAACACCCACAAAGGTGTTGTTTTTTTGTTTTATGTTATATTTATTAATAAATTAAAATACTATGAGAAGAACTGCAAGATTAACTGAAAGAGATTTAACAAGATTGGTTAGACGAGTAATTAAAGAAGACCAAGAAAGATTCACACTTAATGATGTTCAGGATGGAACGTGTGGAACTAGTGGAACATGGGAAGTTAGAAACGGTTCATTAATATTA
>B570J14230_10000532_pt1 | contig 15339 bp, 17 predicted proteins | sample LakMenepilimnion_3_FD_14230 | JGI IMG/M metagenome (IMG submission 14230) | reverse complement strand
AGACCCTCAACCAAGGATAATGTATCCCGAAATAGCCTATTTAGAAAAGCGGGTAGAAGAATTAGACCTGTCTGTTTTTAAGTCGCTACAGGAGAATGACATATTATTTATTGATTCAAGCCATATCTATGCGGAAGGGTCAGATGTTCAATACCTGCTTGAAAAGGTGCTTCCTATATTAAATAATGGAGTTCTAATTCACTTCCACGATTACTTCGGTCAGGATGGATACCCCTCCGATTGGGAAAATATTCCTGAAATGAAAGGTTGGAATGAAAATCAGTATGTAATTCCCCTCACCTTAAAATATAGGGTCTTGGCTTTCAATTATGAAATATCTAAGCTCTACAACGAACAGCTTAAATTGGCTTACCCATTTGTACCCAAGAATATAACCAATAATTTGGGTGCTGTAAAAGGAGCAAGTCTGTGGTTAAAAAGTAATTAAAATAAATTAACATGAAAAAGTTAATGGCTAAAATAAAACATTTATTATGAATACTTATGGGATTGTTTTATCATCTTACAAATACGGTCACTTGGCTGCTCATACAATTGAATCAGTATTATCTCAAAGCGTTCAATTTGACAAAATATGGTTTGTAGACGATGGAGCAGGAGATTGTCAGCACTTGATACCATTATACGCTGGTAGAGTTGAATTTATACTTAGGAACGAAAATTTAGGCACAGTTGCTAACTTTAATGATATGCTTGAAAGGGTAGACACAGAATACATCATGTTTCTTGGGGCAGATAACTGGTTACGCTCTGATGCCTTGCAACTACTATCCTATCAAATGGAAGAATACTCCACAGACATAGTTACCTATGATATTATGGTTACAGGAGAACTAAAGGATGAAATACACCGTTTTTACCATGCTTTTATGAAGTCTAAAGATGGAGATTGGTACTGGAACAGAAAAGGTTCGCACCATGGCTCAATGATGTACAGCGTAAAATTGGCTAAATCAGTAGGCGGGTATGCACACAACAATACTAGCAGTAGAACAGATGAAGACCAGAACCTCTGGGATAAGCTACAAAAGGCAGGATGCCGAAATGTACATATTTCCCAACCCCTACTTTATTACCGTAGACACAAGGAAAACTTTAATAAGTATTAAAATGAAGAAAATAATAGTAAATATATTGTGTGAATTAAAACTAGTATTTGTTTTTCCAGTGCTAGTCATGTTATTAATTGTTATCTTTTTTTTAGCAGTTACTAATATTGCCGATTCGAGAAAATATTTTTTATACTACATATCTGATAAAATTACAAAAGAAGAAACCAAAAAAATTAACGATAGCATCGTATTTTATGTAACTCACTTATCTTGTATCTTTTACATACTTATTTTGCTATTTTACACAATTAGAAATTAATTTAAACAAATTAAAATGAGTTATTGCATACTTATACCAACTGTCAATAGAAAAGACCTATTAATGCCAGCTTTAGATTGGTATATAACAAACCTGAAAGTTGAAATAATCGTATTAGACAATGGTAAGCAAGGCATAGCAAGCGGAACTCCTCAACTAAAGGTATTTGAAAGCGACAAAAACAAGGGAGTAGCGGGGTCTTGGAACTGGTTAATCAACAAAGCAATACAAAAAGGACATACTAACTTCTTGATTCTCAATGATGATATTATTCTTAAAAGGTATGAAAATGAAATAATGGACATAATAAACAGGGATGAAAAAAATGTTTTCCATAGGTCAAGACCCTTTTATAACTGGTCTGCTTTCATACTAAATAAATCAATATTTGAAACCGTAGGGGAATTTGATGAATCATTTGTAAAGTGTTTTTTTGAAGATAACGATTATGAATATCGCATGAGACTGGAAAAAATTACAATTAAGTATCAAGATAACCTTAATGCTCAAGTATATAATAACAGCCAAACCATAGAGAAAAATCCATTATTAGGAGATTTTATAGGCAATAAAGACTATTACATTAAAAAATGGGGCGGTGAACCTACAAAAGAAATATTTAAAACACCATTTGGTATATGACTAAAACAATAACCTTATTAACTTATGCTTTAGTGAATTTAGCTATTGCTGTAATCCTTTGGATGGACATTACAGGATATAGAACTATAAATAGCTTAAATTTTACATTATTAATCATATTTGGTATATTTACAAGCATTATAGTTGGAGAAATTCTATTCAATAAAGTGTATGATAAAGAAGAAAACAATGACATTTAGCTTCTGCATTTGTAATCTGGAATATAATACAGAAAGACACATTTTATTAATTACCTTAATAAACAAGGGCAAAAAGATAGCTACATCTGTTATAGGAGATATAAGAGAAACCTTTGCCAAAAAGTATATCCTTAAATTTACAGAACAAGATGCCAAAGAAATATTCAATAATAACATTAACATATTATGAAGTATAGTAAATTAATATACCCAATCTCCATTATTTCAATACTTATTGTTGTTATCTTCTTTTTATTTAGCAGTGAAAGCAAAATAAATCAAAAGATAGGGATACTAAAAGGTCAAAATGAAATACTTAGAAGGAACAACCAAGAGCTAAAGTCTAATATATCTTCTCTGGAAAATAATATTAAAAACACAAATATTAAAATAGAAGAGTTTCAAAACAAAGAAAACGAGCTGAAGGAAAAGTATAAAGAAATCCAATTCAAAATTAAAAATATTACTCCCAAATATGAAAAAGCAGCTAATTACGCTCACAACTACACTGCTGATAGCATCATCTTGTATTTCTCAAACCTCAAGTGATACTACCGTATCTTTGCCAATAACCCAACTTAAAAAAGCCATTAACCTAATTGAAAAAGGTAAAGTAATGGAACAAGAGTTAATATTGAGCAAGGAATCAATTGCTATTTTAGAATCAAGAATAGTCGCAAAAGACAGTATTTATAATTTGTTTAAATTAAAAGAACAGTCTTATTTGTCTATATTTGACAACTTAAAAAAAAATATATCTAATAGTGATGAAATAATAAGTAATTTAGAAAACCAACTGAAACTAGAGGGAAAAAGATTAAAAAGACAAAAATTGTCCAAATGGGCGGCATTGATAACAGGTCTGTCCATTGGATTCATAATAACTAAATAAACGTAAAATGTTAGAATCAACTATTACATATACCCCCATATTGACTGTTCAGCAAGTAAGGCTATTGGATGTTTTTTTAGTAGCCCCATTTTGCTTTTATGTTGCAACTTACAAAACACTACCTACTCCAGTTAGAGCTGGGTTAGTTGTTTTAGGTGCAGCCACCTTAATATTCAATGGCAATAACTATTTAAAAAATATTAATAAATAAGATGAAATACACAATACAAAAAGGGCAACAACAAGAGGATGTTTTAACTATAAACGGTTGTCAGTCTGTTTGCCCATTTACAGCTCCACTCCCATTTCAAGGTAATATGGGTCAAGTCCAAATAATGCGTATGCCTTGCACAACGCTGTGTCCTCATGCGATAATATCAGATGATAGCAGTAATTACATTATATCTTGCGGTAATGGCAGACAATCATTCCAAATAGATACAACAGTTCAAGAAGAGCCAAAACCAACTAGTAAACTGTTCAGTTTATAATTTAAACAAATTAAAAAACAACCATAAAATATGTCAAAACAATTCAGAATATTAGCCCTATGGGATTATAATTCATTTACAGGGTTCTCTACCGTTTCCAAAAACTTGGTCAGTAATTGGAAAAAGACTTTCGGTGACTCAATGAAACTAGATATAGTTGCCGTTAATTACTTCGGAGCAGATTATTCAGAAGGTGATAACATACGAATTATTTCAGCTAAAGCCAGAGATGTAGCAAAAGACGATTTTGGAAGATATGTATTTATGCGTTCATTGTCAGATGTAGATTATGACCTAATATTCATATTACAAGACTTAGGAGTTGTTGTGCCAATAATACCATTACTAAAGGAGATAAAAGAAAAAAAGAAAGAAAGTAACAAAAAACAATTCAAAAGCATATTATACTTTCCTGTTGATTTTGCCCTTACTCCAAATTTAGGGGTAGGTCTCGATTTCTTTGATTCACTTGCTACTTACACAGAGTACGGTAGGTTTCATACTTTAAGGTTAAAGCCTGAATTAAAGGGTAAATTGAAAGTAATACCTCATGGTAATAACATGGAAAACTTCTTCCCTTTACCTAAAATAGAATCGCAGGTATTCAGAAATGAATACTTTGGAGAGAATAATGCCAAAAAATTCATAGTAGGTTCAATCAATCGGAATCAATCCCGAAAAGATATACCAACAACAATATTTGGCTTTTTAGAATATTGGGAATCAAACCCCAATTCACTTCTTTACTTACACATGAATCCTAAAGACCCTATGGGTTGGCATTTAAGAACAATACTTGCACAAACACCTTTAGTTGAAGGTAAAGACTTTATGTTCCCCCCACAAGAAGAGTACAATAAGGGTGCAGATGTGGCTAAACTGAATAAAATATATAACTCGATAGATTGCTTTTTAAGTACAGCAACTGGTGGAGGATGGGAATTAACTGTTACAGAAGCTATGAGTGTCAGAAAGCCTGTTATCATTCCAAAACATACCTCATTTGAGCATTTAGGTGGAAGTAATGGAGAAAGAGCTTATATGCTTGAAACACAATATCCAGTTGTGGCAATGGTAGACAATGTGATTCGTTTTCAATCAGATTTATATGAAATAGCAGAATTACTTAATACAGTTAAATTAGATATTGACAACAATTCTATTATATTAGAAGACAAAATAGAAAAGGCTTTTAATTTCGTTAAATTACTTGATTGGGAAACAATTGCTAAAAAGTTTGCTGAAGAAATAAAGAAGTTGGTATAAAGAAAAACCCGCCAAACTCTCGTAAAGCGGGTAATTCAAGTCCGTGTGTCCTTCCACAGAGAAGGACTTACTTTACTTTATAAGCAACAAAAACCAACAATCCGATAATAATCAAATTGTGTACATTTTGACCGCCTAAGAAAGTGTTAGGATTTTTTAAATCTAAGAATCCAGTTCCCATCTTTTTTAGTTTTATAGGTTAAGAAATAAATTGAATTTCAAAGATAAGTCTTATTTTTATTCAAAATTTATTACATTGAAAAGAAGTGGTAGAAAATCAGCTGCCCAAACAGTTGCACCAAAAAAAGACAGAATTAAAGGGTCAACTAAAAATCCTGTGGGTAGTGCTGCTTCTAAAACAGCCGCTTCTAACATTCAATTAAATGAAGGAGCTCTAAAGGTATTAAAAGAAAAAAGGGATAAATTCAACGAAAAGAATAAATCAAAATCGGTAGGTCTTCCAGCTTTAAAGGCTGTAATGCGTAGGGGTATGGGTGCATATTCTACTTCATATAGACCTACAATTACTGGAGGAAAACCTAATTCAAGGCAAGCATGGGGCTATGCCAGAGTCAATAAATTCTTAGAAAAGAAAGCAGGTAAGCCAGTAAAGAAAGCATATGTACAAGATGATGATTTAATGGAAAAAGGTGGACAAATTAAGAATATGAGCTTTATGAAATGGATTACTGAATATAATAAGAATAATTCAGATGAAATTTTAGCTTTTTTCTCACTTCCAAGTGAATATATAAATCCTAATTTACTTTCAGAAAATAATATCATACTTGATGTTTTTGAAAAACAAAAAGATAATATTAATGCTAAAAAGCATTTTCAAAAAATGCTAGACAAAGCTGATGAATTAGGAGTTAATATATATCTCAAGCCAATTCCCAGAGTTCATAAATTAAAATCAGAAGAACATAAAAGAAAAATTACAAAGGACTATTTAGTAGATTATTACAATAATTTCGGTTTTGTAGAAGGTAAAGATGATTTTATGGTTCGAAAACCAAAAATGGAAAAAGGTGGAATAACAGGTGATTTACATTCATTAACAAATCAACTTTTAGCTCAAAAAATAGAAATATTTATAAAGAAGGTACAGCCTATAAAGTTTTATTATATTGATGAAGATTCAAACTCTTTAATTATTGGACTTGATGAGAATTATACAACAGGCATGGCTGAAAAATTACATAAAGAGGCTACTTCAAGTGCTGAATTTTTCGATGCCGATTCAATAAATATGGAATATAACCAAAATACAGGACAAGCACAATATTCAATTAAATTGAAGAAAGTCGCTAAATTTGGTAAAGGTGGCAAGATGGCTGAAGGCGGGGATATTCTTGAAAGTATTTATACAAGTGGCAAAGAGTACGAATATGGTGGCAAAATGTTAAACCAAATAGCTTTACCCGATACTTACGCTTCATATGAATCCTTGAAACCAATTTTAAAAAATCAAGGGTACGAATTAAATAAAATTAATATGGATATACCAGTAGGCAAACTTGCGAAAGGAATGTCACTTTCAGAAGTTGCTGCCATTCATAATCTTACAGCAGATGATTTGAAATCTGAATTATTGATTGGCATTGAAACAGAAATGGAACATACAGATACTCCTGAATATGCAAGAGCAATTGCATTAGACCACTTATTTGAAAATCCCAAATATTATACTAAACTGAAACAAATGGAAGGGATTGATGCTCACTATAGTAGCATAACAAAAAAATTTGCAGAAGGTGGCACTATTGACCCTGTATTTTCATTTAAAACACCAACTGGAGAACCATCCAGATTGAACTATTTACAGCAAGTTTTAGTAAGAACACAAGGGTTTAAAAACTTTTTCGGTGATTGGGAATCAGCTGCTAAGAATTTCCTAAAAGACGATAAAAATAATTATGAAAAACACTATCAAAATGTTTCCAAAGTAATTGAATATTCTACTTTAGAGCCAAGAGTTGTTTTTCACGGTACAAAAACAGAAGATGAATTTTTCCGTTTTGATGTTACAAAAGAAAAAGGAGTGGGTAGACCGTATGGCTATTTTGCTCACAATAAAGAATATTCAGAAAACTTCACAAAAGGTTCACAAAGAGGAGCTTCTAATTCACAACCGTTTATTTATCAATGTTTTGTGAATGTAAGAAACCCTTTTATTGCAACTACAAGTGAATATTGGCAGAAAAATAAAGACGAAGATGGATGGCAAAATGCAATTACTGGTACTTTGGTATGGGATAAATACAAATCAATAGAAAAGAATGAACAATCAAAGGAAATAGAAGAAAGTGTAAATAGTCAAATAGGTAGCTATATAAAATCTATTTTTTCTGGTGATAAAAAACCATTTTGGAGATTGATGGCAGGTGATATTGAAAAAGATTTTAAATATTTCTTAATGGCATATGGATATGATGGAGTTTATTATGGAGAAGAATTCAGCTCCATCTTCGACCCAGAAAATCCATCTGAATATACCCAAGCTGTTACAATATTTGACTCAAAACAAGTAAAATTAGCTGATGGCAGAAACTTAAACTTTAATCCTATGCTTGACGATATTCGTTATGAAGATGGTGGAATAACACCCGAAAGTGAACCAACCCCAGTAATGGATAAAAAAAGTAGAATAGGCTTACTTATATCTGGAGAGAAATCTTATGAAGTAGGTGGTACTGTTTTAACCGATAAAGGGCATACTAATGATGCAAAGAAAGGCGGTTATTTTCATGGTAGAAGTCATGATGATGGCGGTATCAAAGCTGTTAATGTTGATACTGGTCAAATGATTGAAGTAGAAGGAGAGGAAGTTATTATCACAAAAAATGCGGTTAATGACGAAGAGAAAAGAGAATTTGAAGGTGAAATGCTTACAAATCGTCAAATATTATCCAAAATAAATCAGTCAGGTGGAGGCGTAGCGTTTGAAGATGGGGGTGAAATTAAGGCACACACTTGTGGTTGTAGTGGAAAAAAGTTTAAATTTGGTGGAGAAATGTATGAAGACTTTCAAATTATTAGGTTTTTAAATGACCCACAAAAAATATCTACTTATAAAATAAAAAGTGCAAAACAGTATGTTGACACACTTTTAGAAAAAATGAAGTAAAATGCCAAAAGAAAAAATTTCATTCACTATTGACGGTATAAAATATACCGATATATCTGTATATACATATAAAGGTAATGATAGAACTAAATACAATGCAAGCGTTTCTGGCACTGCTCAAATGGTTCGTCAATGGATGAAACAAAAATATCCAAATATTCCTACCAGAAACTATTATTGGGTTCAATCTGAAAGTTATTCAGGAGGTGATTCAATTAGGATTTACCTTAACGATGCCCCAAAGGATTTATACGAAAAACTCAATAAAGAATTAAACGACAAATTCGAGGAAGGTAAGTTTGATGGAATGACTGATTCTTATTCATACACAAAGAGTGCAGAAACATCGGCAGAGGGATTGGTTATTGATTATGGAACAAAATATCTATTTGTTAATAACTATAAGCCATCAGATTCTGATGCACCAAGTGTAGATTGGGATGCCGTGTTATCACAAAAATCTACCCCTACAAAACCCTCAACTCCATCTCCTACTCCTTCAGGTGAAAAAAAATCTTACACCATGGGAGAGGTATTAAAAGATTGTGCAGGCTGGATAATTACAAAAAAGGTATTACCAGACGGTAGAATTGTATATAATGCCAAAATAAAACCAGATACATCTAAAAATAAAGTTGATTGGAATATTATCAAAGGGGAAATATATGTTGATACTGGCTTTAAATGGGGCAGATTTGGAGCATTTGAGAAATGGGGGCAGATTGCTTCTGAAGCTTTTGTGGTTAATAAACTTTGTGAAATTTTAGGTAAATATTATGATGGTAGTGATTTGCCCGCTCCTGAACCACAGCCTGAACCAGAAACAAATAAGAATATATTAGGTCTTTATGTAAATGGCGAATTCATACAGAATGTATCAAGTCAAGCAGAAGCTTATGAAATACTATCTAATAATTTCGGTTCTGCCGCTTTACAGACTAAAATTGATAACAATCAAGTTTATTTTAATATGAGTAGAAATCGTATTGATTTAATCAGAGATAGTTATGTCTACGGTAAAAAGTGGGGTGTTCCTGAAAAGTATGGTAATGAATTGCAGTTTGCTTTCATAGATAAAGGGTATATGGTCTATGTCGCTTCTAAGAAAAATAGTCTTGTTGTATATAAAATATCAATGGCAAATGATGGCGTTATCATTAATGATAATGGAGGTGAATTCAATCTTGATAGGTATGGCTATAATGAAAATATAGGTTCTGTAAATTATGAGATTGATGGTAATCCAGTTAGTACAGTTACACTTGCGTACAGTATTGATGATATAGTTACCGCATTCTTCAAAAATCAAAAAGAGGAAGATGCTCCTAAACCTGAAACCAAATACAAAGAAGATATTGAAAAAGCTATAAAAGGCTTACAATACCTTGCTGATAAAGGAAATGAAAAGGCAATTAGTGCAATAAAAGGATTAAAATACTTATTAAATAAATAAACATGGCAACAAAGCTAGAACTTGAACAAAAACTTCAGGACTTAAAAGATTCATTAGATGCAGTACCTACTGAATTCAAAGCAGACATTCAAAATGAAATCAATGAAACTGAAGCTGCTATTGCTTCTATGGGTCAAGATATGCCCGCATCAAATACACCAGAAATGGGAAGTGATGATGATTTTTTAAAATCAATTATGTCTACTCTTAGCACTTTTATGGCTTCTGGAGCAGGTAGTGGCGTAGATTCACCAGCCGTTAGGGGCATGATTAAAGAATATTTGCAAGATGAAAAGGTAAAACTAGAAGAACTAGATAAATCCATCTTAGAAGAGATTAAAAAGAATCAAACAGTTATCCTTGAACTGCCAGCATTCGGTAAAAAAATTGAAATTAATAGCAAAACTGCTAGAATACCGAATTTTTACGAAATTATTGATGATGTATTAGCGGGAAATAATGTGTATTTAATCGGAGAAGCTGGTGGAGGTAAGACCTTTACTGCTGAAATGGTTGCAAAAACATTAGAACGTGAATACGTTACGTTAAACTGCTCTCAATATACTTCTCCATTGGAAATTCTAGGTGGGCAATCTATTGAAGGTTTCAAAAAAGGTAAATTAATTGACTGTTGGCAGAATGGCAAAATTCTAATTTTAGATGAAATGCCAAAACTTGATGCTAACACAGCAGGTTTATTCAACGATGCCCTAGCAAAAAGCAGCAAAACAAAAACTGCAAGCGAAGCTAAAATAAATTCAGCTAATCCTGATGAAGCACCAATTGAAAGAGCCAATGATTTTGCTGTTATTGCAACTGGAAACATTTACCCAAATGAACCACCTGCACCTCAATATCGTGGTAATAATCAACAAGATTTATCATTATTAGACCGTTTTTCAGGTAGTGTCTATTTTACTGAATTTAGTAATCCTACAGACCAAGATACAACCCGATTCAAATTCCTTTATGACTTTTTAGTGGGTAACTACTATGAATATATAGAAGCTAAATTGAAAGGTAATGCTTTACCTGAACCGAAAGGTTTGCGTACTGTAATTGAATCTTTGAACATGAAAAATTTAGCATTGGTTTCTTACCGTACTAATATTGCATTTAGAATTGGATTTGAGTATGAATTAGTTAGAGCAATTGCTAAAAAACAAGGTAAACCAGTTCAAGAAGGAGGTAAAACGTTATTAAATACTTTCAAAAGCTACATGGTTGCGTTTAAGATTGGTTCTGATGCTTACAATAGTATTATCCGTACAACTAAATACACAGATAGCTACATTCAAAGTTTAGCAAACGATGCAATTAGGGAGATAACAAAAAATGAAAATGGTTTTTTAGATTCATTGAATCCATTATTGAAAGAAACCGCAAGCAATATGTACGGTCAGTACAAGGATTTTTATGTAGCTGATTCTGTTCTATTAAATAAATAATAATGAATCAAAATCAATCATATTATAAGAAAGTTAAATTGTCAAGCACGAAGACTGCCTTTATGTTTGATAGTATAACTGATTATAGTAGGTTTATTCAGGATATTGAAAGGAATTCTATTGGTAATACTAGAATTGGATTTGACAGAATAAATAATCCATCTTACATAAGAAATAAAATATCCGAATATGGCTCTGCATGGTTTGGAACTACAGATGAAAACTTAGTAAAAGGAGAATTAAATTCTTTTTTATTCAATAACAGAGTAGAATCTTTCTTAAATAGTTTTTCTAGTCAAAAAGTAAAAGTAGACATTGTTGATATAGACCAACAAAAAGCCATCAAATTTACTGAAAAAGAAATAGGAATATTCTCTTTTGACTTAGCTAGTCTTGGTCTAATCAGAGTTTATGAATATTACAGTCCATTACTTGATAGGATAGTATCTCCAAATCTTGTTAAAGGACAAAAGGGGCAAGATGGTAAATTAATTTTTTATCATGATTATATGCCTTATGTACCAGCTCACAAGGTTATGTACAATTTAAAAACATCAGGCTATTTTAGCAATATTTTAAAAAGAAATGTTCAAAAAACTGATTTGACTGAAATAGTAACAGATAATGAAATTTATTTTGAGTTCCCAGAAAGAAAGGAAATACCTCAACATATTGTAGATAGGAAACAGCAAGTAGACGAAAATGGAGTAAAAAAGTTTTCAAGCACTTTCAAAAGGTCTTTTATTGATATACCAAAGATTGAAAAACCCTTACCTAGAGTTGATATAATTATTGCTGCAAGCTATTCCTACACATTAAATGTAGAAAAGCAAATTATTTATAGCTGTATGGCTGCTATTGCTATTGCTGAAAAATTAAGCAAGTCGGGTGTAAATTATCGAATTGTGGCTTGTTATCCACTAGAAACATCAGGTTCAGGTACAAGAAAAGAAGTATATACTTTTGTAAAAGTTAAGTCAGAGGGAGAGCCATTAGATAAAAATAAAATAGCCATACTTATAAGTGATGGTAGAAATTACAGGCTACAATCGTTCAAATCAGGTTTAGCTTCTTTTTTCGATGCAGGATATGATTCTAATGTTAACCCTAATACTATTGGTTATGCAATATCCGATGATACAAAAGTTAAAGATGCTTATATAGATTTTTTAAAAAAACAAGATAATCCTGAAGATAAATTGGCAGCAGAAAACCCTAATAGTAAAATTGTATTCAATGGGGCATTATCTGAAGAACAGGCTGTAAATCAATATAATAGAATCATCAATCAAATATCCAAGCTATGACAAACGAACAAAAACAAATGATTCAGAAATATAGGGAAGAATTTGAAGCAAGTTGTAAAAAATATGCTAGATGGGGTAGTCAGAGGGATTGCTCTTTTGGTTTATTTACTAGTGAAAATCCAGAAGACCAAAATTTCACAATGTTAGTGACAACAATTACAGGAATTAGTGATGATTATGAAACATATGTTGAAACGGTTAATTTAATGGTAGAACCTGATGGTAATGTAATAAACTTGAAAGATGTTTATAATTCAAATGAGGTTGTATCGTATATAGAAAAATTGAAAAAAATTGATTAATGGGAAAATTATTAACCATATTAGGGGTATCTGAAATGAAGCAGGCAAAACTTCCTTCAAGCGTGTTTACAGCTGAAAAAGTTATTAATGGGCTACAGAGTGTTTATGCTTCATCCCCAGAATCACCAAAAAAAGATAATTTAGCAGTTGTGATTGCTGAAACAGTAAAAATAATGATGGCAAAAGTTCAACCGTATTTAGTTGATGAAAAGCAAGAGGTTAAGATAGCAAAAGAGCAAATAAAGTTACCTGAAGAAGTTCGTATGCCTAGTAGTGAGCCAAAACCAGAACCTCAACCAGAGCCCAAGCCAGAGCCCAAGCCAGAGCCCAAGCCAGAACCCAAGCCAGAGCCCAAGCCAGAACCCAAGCCAGAACCCAAGCCAGAGCCCAAGCCAGAACCTAAAAAACAAAAGACAACACCTCCTCCTTCAAAACCTGAAAAAAAAGAGGAAAAAGAAAAAAAGCCTCCTGAAGAAGAGATTATGAGTTGTCAAGAGTTAAAAGATGCAATAAAAGGTCTAAATTTAATTGCTAAAATGGGTGACAGTGAAGCTGTTGAAATAATAAAAACCTTAAAAATAAAATTGAAAAATCAAAACTGTAAATAACATATTTTATGGCAACTGCATTAAAATTAAAGAGTGATATAAAAAAGCTAAAATCAGCTATTGCTAGTAAGGCTACTCCTAAGACTTTTATACCCAAATTAAAAACACAATTAGATAAAGCTGAAAGTGAATTATCTGCTATTTCTAGTGGGGCAAAACCGAGAAAAACAAGTACAACAAAAAGTACTAAAACTACTTTGACTGCATTACAAAAGTTAATTCAAAAGAAAAAATATGGTGTTTATAAAGGTGCAGGAGTTAATTTAGAAAAGGATGCATCGGAAGGTGCATTTGCATCTGGAAGAAGAGTATCAAAAGGGTTAAAATCTAATCAGTTTGGTGATAAAGGAGATAATAAAGGTAATGTATACTATGAGTACCGACCTAATCGTTTAGATGTAAAACAGCCTAAGAAAAAGCAAACTTATCCGAAATTGGCTAAAGGTGGCATGATGGCTAAAGGTGGAGAGGTAGTGCCATATATCATTTGGGTTTCAAAAGATGGTGATAAGAGAGAACTTTATGGTGAATATATTTCTATGAGGGCTGCAAATATGAAGATGAATAAGTTATGGGAAAGTGGTGAATATGAACTTATAGGCAATATGCCAAAATCAAAGTACGAAAAAGAAGGATTTTATAAAGAAGGTGGTATGATGGCTGATGGTGGAGAAATCGAAGATAAATTTAAAGGTAAAAATTCAAAAGAAATTTGGAATAATTTAGATTCCTCAACTAAAGCAAAAGTGTTAGAACATCTATTTTTAAAAGGTAATACTTCAGGTGTTCAATATTATGATTCATACAATTCGTTAAATGAACTTTCATATAGTGATTGGGATAAATTACCAAAAAACATAAAAAATGAAATAGATAATTTTGGACAAAAAATTAAAATGGCTGATGGTGGAGAAATAAATGTGGATGATAAAGTTGAAGAATATATTGAAAAACTTAAAAATGGTGAATCTATAAGAAGATATTATCATGTTAGGGGTACAAGTAACCCAAAGTATTTTGAAACAATTATGCCAAACAAGTCAGAAAAAGGCTCATATAAAAGGTATGAATCAGCATCTAAAGGTTCTTTAGGAACGTTACAAAACGAATACCTGACAGAAAAAGAAGTTACAAATTATTTGAAAAAAACTATCGTAGAAATAAGAAAAGAGTTCTATAAGGACAAAATGGCTAAAGGTGGGGAGTTGACTGAAGACCAACAATTAAAGTTAAGATTAGAGCTTGTATTAGATGACCTTAAAGCCATAAAAGAATTTATATATGAAAATGGATTATCTGAAATATTTCAACGACCAACTAAACACGCAGATGAGTGTTGGACACACTTCAACAACATTGAAATAGCTTGCGACTTAAATGATGACGAATCTTTAAGCTGGGGTAAATTTTATAAAGAGAAAAAAGCTAAGGGTGGGGAGTTAACAGAAGACCAACAATTTAAGTTAAGATTAGAGCTTGTATTAGATGACCTTAAAGCTATTAAAGAGTTTATATATGAAAATGGATTATCTGAAACATTTGAAAAACCAACAAAGCATTCCGATGAGTGCTGGACTTTGTTTAATAACATTGAGATAGCTTGCGACTTAAATGATGACGAATCTTTAAGCTGGGGTAAATTTTACAAAGAAAAAGGTGGCTACATGGCTAAAGGTGGTAGTGTAAATTATGGTCGTTCATGGACTGCTGATAGAGCAAAACATAACAAATCAGAAGATTATGAAATACCTATGAAACAAAGGAAATTTGACCATGGTGGAGAAGTAGGTCAGGGCTTTCTTATTAAGGATATGAGAGAAAAACTAAATAGAATGTTTCCTGATACCTTCGGTTTCACCGTTGGTAATGTTAGTAAGGAAGGTAACAAAACTTTAAATTCAGCTGCTCTCATTGTTGATACAAACGACCCTNATCGTGGATTAGAAGATAAAGACATTCAGTCAAAATTGTTTTTCCCGCAATATAAAAGAGACCATAACATTAATTTCAGAGTGATGCAGGGTGGAGAAAATACCTATTTCTATTTTGCATTAGAATCTGAAAAGGGTGATGAATACATTGGTCAATTCGGATTTAAAGACCAAGGGGATGTTTCTTCTGACTACATTACCCGATTTATTGCTTTTCTAATGGAACAGTATGGGTTGCCTTTTGAAGTAAAACATAGCGTAATGGCAAAGGGTGGTT
>B570J14230_10000528_pt1 | contig 15360 bp, 15 predicted proteins | sample LakMenepilimnion_3_FD_14230 | JGI IMG/M metagenome (IMG submission 14230) | reverse complement strand
CTTTTCCGCCATACATTGCCACGATTTCACCGGTTCCCGGGCGGATCGCAACCAAGCCGATATGCAGATTATCTGGCGCTTTAGCTGGTGATTGTTTATTAACTGCATCAACTGCTGCTTGCTGTGCTTGTTGAACTAAGGTTGTTTTTACAACCAAACCACCAACCATAATTTGATCTTCAGTAAAACCAAATTTAATTAAGTCTTTACGAACCGCTTCAATAATGTGCCCTTTAGGTCCGCTCAGTGAACCAGAAGTTGCGCGTGGCGTAATGTAAGGAATCTTTAGTTTGGCGCCTTCTTTTTCGGTTAGCCAACCTTTTTCAACCATACCTTTAACAACATAGGCAAAACGCGACTCGAGGCGAGGTCGGTTTTCCTTTTTAAAAGCTGGATCATATAAACCTGGTGAGCGCAGGATCGAGGCCAAGACCACTGCTTGTGAAACTGAGAGTTGATCTACGGTGCGATTGAAATACTGCTGTGATGCAGTTTGCACACCGTAAGAACCGCGACCGAAATAAATTGTATTTAAGTAGTTCTCTAGAATTTCGTCTTTAGAAAGTTGGTTCTCTAGTTTAATTGCAATTACTAATTCTTTAATTTTTCTCTGAATCGTTCGCTCTGAAGTAAGAAATGCAGTCTTCGCATACTGTTGCGTAATCGTTGACCCACCGCGGCCGTTTCCGAGTGTCAAGATGTTATCTATTACGGCTTGGGTTAAACCTTTTACGCTAAATGCTTTATTGGTATAGAAATCGCGATCCTCAGCGGCCATCACAGCTTCACGAAGATGTAATGGAATTTTGGTTAGTGAAACAATGGTTCGATTTTGCGCACCTATGCGGCCAATTTCTTCGCCATTGGCATACTGAATAATTGTGGCCTGGCTATTTACATATGCATTTGGATCTGGAATTGAGACCGTGAAATAAGCAATCGCAAATAAAGTCGAGCCGGCTACGAATCCAAAGCCGCCCAGGAAGATGGCAGCCCTGATAAATAACCTTTTCGAGAGCTTAAATGCCATGGTTTAAGGCTACCTGTTAAGCCCAGTCACTATCTTCAAGAGTTCGGGTGTAACGGGGTGGTTTACGCTCAAGTCCGTCGCCCAGAACAAATGAGACGCAGAGATGGTTCCAGGAACAATCGCGACAAACTTCAACTATATAAACCCGAAACTCGCCATATTCTTTTTCCATTTGGCGCAACTCTTCGGCATTTTTAATGCGACCTGAGTATTGGCCGAGTTGATCACCAAAGGTGTACATAAGCTCAACCATTGAAAGATGTTTGCAAACAGGGCAGGGGCGAGTGGTTTTAACGCCATGGAATTTGGCTGCGCGCATCAAATATGGATCTGCATCACAAGCATTGACCGTGCCTCGAAAGAGCGCTGCCAAAGTGGCGCGCTTATCGAGTGAATAGTCGATGAACGAGCGTTGCGATTTCATTAAAGCTAAGAATAAAGGGTCTTAAGTAACTACGCTTGCCAATATGAATTTCTGGCAGCTGTTAAGGCACCCGCGGTTATCGCGGCTGCTATTAGTGCGCTGGATTGGCCAAGGCACCGACGGCATTTTTCAGGGGGCACTTGCTACCTTTGTTCTTTTCTCGCCGGAACGCCAAGCAAGTGCTTTGAGTGCCGCTTTGGCATTTGCAGTTGTGCTTCTTCCGTATTCAATTATTGGGCCCTTTGTCGGAACGGTATTGGATCGGGTTTCTAGACAACGAGCTCTATTTATCTCTAATTTTTCGCGCGCATTAGATTTAATTTTGATTGCGCTCTTGGTTTTCACGGGTCGTACCGGGTTAGAACTTACAGTCTTGGTTTTGATCGCCTTTGGTCTTAACCGTTTAATTCTGGCTGCGACATCTGCCGGCTTACCTTTATTAGTTGATCAACCAAATTTAATTTCGGCAAACGCAATGGCGGTTACTGGCGGTTCGGTCTTTTTAGTTCTAGGTGGTGGCTTAGGCCTAGGGCTACGCGAACTACTCGACTCGGTGGCAACTGCAGATCATGTCGATGCTTATTTAATTATTGCGGCGAGTTGTGGCTATGCGCTGGCTTCAACAATGGCGCTGCGTTTACGCAAATTAGAAATTGGTCCATTAGAACATGAACGCAAACCAGCATCACTAACGCAAGGTTTTGTTGAACTTCGTGAAGGTTGGAAATTTCTTGGGGTTCATGTTGATGCAATGCGCGGAATTATCGCTAATGGTTTTCAACGCGGTGGTTTAACGGCACTCACCTTGGTTGGTTTGATGTTAGAACGAAATACTTTTAATGACCCTAATAAACCAGATGAAGGGCTATCTGGTTTAGCTTTAGCATTTTCAATTGCTGGTATTGGGATTGTTTTAGGCGCACTTATCGCGCCTTTTGGCGTTAAAAAATATGGTCGACATAAGTGGATGAGAACCATGATGTTCTTAAGTGTTCTTGGTCCGCTACCACTAGCAATTTGGGGAACGGAGCCGACTTTATTTCTAGCTGCGTTTTTAACCAGTTTGTTTGGACAGAGTTTCAAAGTAACCAATGACGCACTTGTACAGTCAAAAATTAACGATTACTACCGCGGTCGTGTTTTTGCCGTTTACGACGTTTTGGTTAATGCTGCAATTGTCAGTGGTGGTGTGATTGCCGCGCTCTTGTTATCTGACTCTGGTCAGGGTTGGCAAGTGCCGACTTTGGTTTCAGCTATCTACTTAATTACCGCAACCCGGTTGTTACGACCTGGAAAATTTCTCCCACCAAGCAAGTAACTCTTTTGTGGCGATTTCTTCACCAAGTGGGCCACGTTCTAACCGCAGTTCAAGTAAGAAGTCGAGTGCTTTTCCAACCGTTGCCGATGGTTTTAAGTTCAGCAATTGCATAACGGCGGCACCATCTAAATCAGGGCGAATTTTATTTAGCTCTTCGGCTTCCATAAGTCGATCAATGCGAGCCTCTAAAGATTCATAGGCGCTGGCTAGTCGTTCAGCTTTACGTACATTACGCGTCGTGCAATCAGCCCGCGTTAATACATGTAAATGGACCAATAAATCGCCTGAATCACGCACATATCGGCGCACAGCTGAGTCAGTCCATTCACCATCGCCATAACCATGGAAACGAAGATGCAGAGCGGTAAGAGTTTCGACTGATTCGACCACGTCACTGGAATAACGCAGTTTCTTAAGTCGTTCGCGAGCCAAACGAGCGCCCACAACTTCGTGGTGGTGGAAAGAAACTCCGCCGCCTTCAATTAACGCGCGAGTTTTAGGTTTTCCAATGTCGTGCAACAAAGCAGCAAGCCTAATGATTAAGTTAGGCCCACCTAGGCGTTCCTCTTGCGCAATTGCTTGTTCCAAAACAGTTATTGAATGTTCATAAACATCTTTATGGTGATGGTGTTCATCAATTTCTAACTTTAACTTTGGAATTTCTGGAATCACTAGTGCAGCTAACCCAGTATCAACCATAATAGAAATACCGCGACGTGGGTTATTAGACATTAACAATTTAGTAAATTCATCACGAATACGTTCTGCTGAGACAATTGAAATGCGCGAAGCCATATCTTGCATTGCAGAGAGTGTTGATTCTTCGATTTCGAAATTTAATTGGCTAGCAAAACGAGCAGCACGCATCATGCGCAATGGGTCGTCAGAGAAAGATTGTTCGGGTGTAACCGGGGTGCGCAAAATTTGTTTTGCTAAATCGGCTAGTCCATTAAATGGATCTATGAACTCAGGTGTCGCAGTAGTTAGTTCAAGTGCCATGCAATTAACTGTGAAATCTCGACGTGATAAATCACCTGCAATATTGTCGCCAAATTCAACTTCTGGTTTACGACTTTCCGGATCATATTTATCGCTGCGATATGTTGTTACTTCAACTGTTGTATCGCCGCGCTTTGCTGCGACAGTTCCGAATTCAATTCCGGTATCCCAAATATTTTCGCCCCAGATTTTTAGAATCTTTTTGCTCTCTAGTGGCAGTGCATCTGTCGTAAAATCTAAATCGTTTCCTAAGCGCCCTAAAATTGCATCGCGAACCGGCCCGCCTACTAGCGCCAACTTGTAGCCAGCCGATTTATAGGCAGCGGCCAGCGAACTGGCTAGCGGGGCGCGTTCGATCAGCGAGCGAATAGCTATTTCGCCTGCGGCACCTAATGGACTCGTCACAATAGGTAAGGCTAGAGGACTACCCTTGCTCCATGACCCCGGCACCTAGTGCGGGCAGCGAAGGTACGAAGAAAAAGCGGAGACGTAGGCGTCCCGCCAATCGCGCCCCACAAGCAGTTATTAACTCAACCGATGGCGCTACGCCTGCTCCAAAAGCGCCAGTTAAAAAGAACCCTGAGCGTCGTCCTTATGCCAAACGAGTCGATGAAGTTAGCGCTGGCGGTTTGGTAATCGATTTCTCCGGAACTCGCGGGCTCTTAATAGGTCGTATTGATCATAAAGATGCCAGTCGCGAACGTTTACTTTGGTCGCTACCAAAAGGACATATTGAGGCGGGTGAAACTCCAGAACAAGCTGCTATCCGTGAAGTCCAAGAAGAAACCGGCATAACTTCAGAGATAACTAAATCTATCGGCGTCATTGATTTTTGGTTTATGGCTGGCGGTAAACGCATTCACAAGACCGTGCATCACTTTATTTTCAAGGAAGTCTCTGGTGAATTAACTCCTCAAATTACTGAAGTCGATGAGGTTTCGTGGTTCCCGCTCTCTGAAATTGTTGAGCGGTTGGCATACCCCGATGAAAAGAAATTAATCGCTAAGAGTGGCGAGATTTCGATATGAAACGCGTCTGGTTAGTTCTCGCGTTAATTCTTGGTCTGCAATTAACTTATCTTCCAGCACAAGCTCTAGATGCAAAAATTATCAGGTTAGTTACTGAGCCAAATCGTAATTACAGCGGGTTCTTTTATAACGATGATCTGACTCTACGTTTAGCGCCAACCGGTGATCTAGGAAAATTGGTTTTCTATCCTGCTAAGCGCCCTCGTATTTGGGTAGTTGATACCGCCTTTATCGACGATGTAATTGCTATGAAAGATGAATATAAAATTGGTTTGGAAACTGGCGAAAAAATTGATGGTGTTGGTTCCGATGTTGCAACTAATTGGTTAAATCAATTTTCTTTCATTTCTAGTAGTGACCAAGTTGTGGTTCTGCCCTACGGAAATCCGGCCTACCCATTACTGAAGAATTATGCGCCCGGTGAATTGAATTACTACTATTTTCACGCAAATAAGCGTTTGACAACCTTTCTAGCTCGCCCAGTTATTAGCGATAAATTAGGTCAATACAGTCAGGGCAACTTAAAAAGCACCAATGATTTACGTATTGACTACGCCCAGAATCGACGAACGGTAACTACTTTAAGTCGAGTTGTAGATGCCCCCGAACTAACAACTTTACGACTACAACTTGCTCGTTTACTTAACCCCAATATTAATAATGAATTTCGAGCTCGTTTACTGAAGAGCGCTGAAAAAGAAGTTATCCGGTCAGATCGCAAACTAAAGATTGTTTCTGGTCGATATCGCTTAACTTCTGCTTCCGATAAAATCCCTATAACTTTAGTAAATGACTTCAGCACTCCAGTGAAGGTAACTTTGGAACTGCTTCCGCGAAATTCGAGAGTTCAAGTTGCTGGTATTACTGATGTCAGCATCGCTGCAAATTCCAAAATGCAGCTTTTGTTGCCGGTAAATGTAATAACACCGGGCACAGTTACCGTCGCGGCTCGATTAACTGATGCCAAAGGGGTTGCGATCACTAAGTATTCGCAATTAAATTTAAATCTTTCGGTAGTTGATTCAAGGGTGGCCTGGTTTACTTCGAGTGCCGCGGTTTTGCTCTTTGCTGCTGCGACTCTGCAAACCGTTCGTCGAGTGCGACGGAGTAGAAAATGAAACCAGTAGATCTATATCGTGCCTCTAGCGTTATGGCGATTGGCACCATAATTTCGCGAATCACCGGTTTTATCCGTGGCGTTTTACTTGTTGCGGCCCTCGGCACCACTTTGTTAGCTGATGGATACAACGTCGCAAATACAATGCCGAATATTATTTACAACTTAGTTGTTGGTGGCGCGCTAACTGCGATTTTTGTGCCGCAATTAATCCGTTCTTTTTCAGATGAAGATGGTGGTGATGGTTTTGCCTCCCGTTTAGTGACCACAATTAGTACTTTGTTGCTTGGTCTAACTGCAATCGGCATGATTTTTGCCCCGGCTCTGGTTCGTATTTACGCACCTGAATTCAGTACTCCAGGTTTTGAAAATGAATACTCAATAACTGTGGCATTTATGCGCTACTGCTTGCCGCAAATCTTCTTCTTGGGTCTCTATGCGATGTTGGGCCAAGTAGCCAATGCTCGCGGCTCATTTGCGCCCTTAATGTGGGCCCCGATCTTAAATAACTTGGTAGGCGTGGTTCTCTTAGGCGGCTTCCTTTACTACGTTCCAAATATCAGCGCTGACACAATTACCGATACCCAAGTTGCAGTTTTGGGTTGGGGTACAACGCTAGGTGTCGTGGTTCAAGCGCTCGTTTTAATCCCGGTAATCGCCCGCACCAAAATTAAATTGCGATTGAAATTTGGTTTTGCTGGGCTCGGCAAGTCTTTCAAGTTGGCTGGCTGGACTCTGGTCTATGTCTTAATTTCTCAACTTGGATATTTAGTAACGGTTAACGTAGCCACTAGTGCTGCAGTTCGAAGTGCTCAAGAAGGTATTACGCGTGGTGTTGGTTTTACGCCGTATAGCAATGCTTATCTGATTATGTTGCTGCCTTATTCGATCGTCACAATTTCAATAATTACCGCCTTGTTGCCGCATTTATCTAGGTTGGCTATCGCTAAAGATTTTGAAGAAGTTAAATCGCAACTGGTAAGAGCAATTCGCTTAGTTGGAGTTATTACTATTCCAAGCGCTGTTGGTTTAGCTTTCTTTGGCCCACTTATAACTGAGGTTCTCTTCTTTGGAATTAATCGCAGCGATTCCTCTTATATTGGTTACGTTTTATCAGCGCTTAGTTTTGGTTTGATCGCATTTTCAATAAATCTCATTTTGGTGCGCGGGTTCAATGCTTTTGAAGACACTAAGACTCAAGTTGTGTCGATCTTTATTATCAACTTGATCGCGGTGGCTCTCTCTTATTTGATTCTAAATACAGTAGAAAATGAATACGTGACTATTTGTTTAGGTTTAGCTTTTTCAATTAGTTACATAATAGGCATCGTAATTACAATTAAATTAATTAAGAAACATGTTGGAAAAATCCATTTTTCACAGTTTATGGGACAACACTCAAAGCTGATCTTGGCCTCTGTAATTGCGATGAGCCCTATGTTTGTGGTCAGCCGCTTTTTTGATTGGCATGGGCCATTAGCGCTGCTTTTGGTCATGTTGGTGAGCACAATTGGCTATTTCTTACTTGCAAAGTTGTTGCGGGTAGCAGAGATTTCAATGATCACCGGGTTGTTGCGCTCTTCACGCCGTAAATTGTCGAATAAGGAATAAAACTGCTTCTAGAAAGGTTATGGTGAAGCCATGAGTGAAGTTGAGAATTTAGTAATCGTTGGCTCTGGCCCATCGGGTTATACCGCCGCTATTTATGCTGCGCGCGCGCAATTAAATCCGATGATTTACGAGGGTTCAGTTACAGCAGGTGGTGCGTTAATGAACACCACTGAAGTCGAAAACTTCCCAGGTTTTATCGATGGAATTATGGGTCCAGATCTAATGGACGCTATGCGCAAACAAGCAAAGCGATTCGGCGCGAATTTAATCACTGATGACATTGTCGAGATGGATTTAGCTGGACCGATTAAAACTCTAAAAGATGGTTCTGGAAATACCATTAAAGCTAAATCAGTTATTTTGGCGATGGGTTCGGCTTATCGCGAAATTGGCTTAGAGAATGAAAAGCGTCTCTCTGGTCGTGGTGTCTCTTGGTGTGCAACTTGCGACGGATTTTTCTTCCGCGATCAAACAATTGCAGTTGTTGGTGGTGGTGACTCAGCAGTTGAAGAAGCTACATTCTTAACTAAATTCGCTAGCAAAGTTGTTTTGATTCATCGCCGTGACTCATTGCGCGCATCAAAGATTATGGCTGAGCGAGCTCTCTCTAATCCTAAAATTGAAATGCTTTGGAATACTGAAGTAATTGACGTGCTGGGTGCTGAAAAAGTTGAAGCTCTCTCTCTTAAGAACACCGTTACTGGCGAAGTTTCTAAACGTGATTTCACTGGTTTATTTGTTGCGATTGGTCACGATCCAAGAAGCGAGCTTGTAAAGGGACAAATCACACTAGATGCCGAAGGTTATGTAATTGTCGAAGGTCGTTCGACGCAAACTAACCTCGAGGGCGTTTTTGCGTGTGGCGATTTAGTTGACCACACCTACCGCCAGGCAATCACCGCAGCAGGCACAGGCTGCCAATCTGCGCTAGATGCTGAAAAATTCTTATCGCACCACTAAAGTACCTATATACAAGTATTAAATAAGAAGAAGTAAAAACAAGGAGCAAAAAATGAGCGCAGCAACCCCTGTCACAACTGCAAATTTCGCAGATGTAGTACTTAAGAGCAGCACCCCAGTATTGGTCGATTTTTGGGCTGAATGGTGTGGGCCTTGCCGCGCAGTAGGACCAATCCTTGATGAAATTGCTAATGAGCATGGCGACAAGATCAAGATCGTTAAGTTAAATACTGACGAAGAATCAGCTATTGCAATCAAGTATGGAATCACATCAATTCCAACTCTTAATGTTTTTGTAAATGGCGAAGTAGTTAAAACAATCATTGGCGCTAAGCCAAAGCCTGCTCTACTTAAAGAACTCGAAGGTTTTATCTAAGCCGTTAATTCCTTAGATCTGCAACTGATATGAAAGAGCTAACGCCAGATGAGGTTCGTTCCTTTCAACAGGGTCGCGGATTAACTGTTACAGGTCTGATTGACGATGTAACTTCGCGCGCTCTAGAAGAAGCGCGATGGAAACTTGGTGATCGCTCACTTCACATCACAACACCTTCGCTAATGCATGGTGACGATGTAGCAACTCTGCAAAATCGATTAGTTGAAATGGGTTTTGATTGCGGTCGAGTCGATGGTATTTATGGGCCGCGCACTTCAGGTGCGGTTAGTGAGTTTCAAAAATCTGTTGGCGTAACTGTCGATGGTAAATGTGGGCCGGCCACAATTATTGCTTTGTTGCGATTGACCACAATTGTTAGTGGTGGCGCCCCCGTTAGATTACGTGAAGATGTTTCACATAAAAATCGTGGGCCAGCGTTGGCAGATAAAATCATTGTGTTAGATCCAAGTAATGGTGGCGAAAGTCGCGGCGTAAGTGGTTTTGGTATTGAAGAAGCTGAGATTGTTTATGACATTGCGCAACGTTTAGAAGGTCGTTTATTGGCTCTAGGGGTTAGCGTTTTTTTAACACGCGGAAAAGATAACTGCCCAACACAACAAGAGCGGGTTGATTTAGCTAATAAAACCTCGGCAGATTTAGTCATTTCTTTTCATGTTGATCGTTATCCAACCGAGAGCGCACATGGCGTGGCAACTTATTATTACGGTAGTGATTTGCACTCACTTCACTCGGTTGTTGGCGAAAGATTTGCCTCCTTGGTGCAACGTGAAATTTGCGCCCGTACTGATTTAGTTAATTGTCACTCCCATGCCAAAGTTTGGGATTTATTGCGTTTAACCAAAGCCCCTACGGTTCGGGTTGATTTGGGATACTTAACGAATCCGGGCGATGCTGAACGTCTCGGCCGTGCGGATTTTCGCGATGTAATTGCCGAATCAATAGTTATTGCGATTCAACGTCTTTATTTGGCATCCGAAGATGACGCAAAAACTGGAATGCTGCGACTTTCTGACCTTCGTAAAGCTGGTCTTCGTAGTAACTAACTTGCACTAGTAAACCTTGCGCGTATTCAAGCCGCTTTATGGGAGGATTGCCACATGTCCGACCTAACGACTCGCTTTCACACCGGAACTCCTCAGAACCTCGAGGAACGTTTCGCACACCGAGCCACCGGCATGGTTGCAAGTGAAATTCGTTCGTTATTCGCCGTAGCTTCACGCCCTGAAATTGTTTCATTAGCTGGCGGAATGCCAAATCTTTCTGCGCTTCCAATGGAAATGATGGCATCTGTTGTTTCTGATTTGATTTTAACTCAAGGTCAAGAAGCGTTGCAGTATGGCAGTGGTCAGGGCCATCCAAAATTGCGTGAACAAATCTGTGAAGTTATGGCGCTCGAAGGTATTCGTGCTAATCCAGACGATGTGGTTGTAACAACTGGTTCACAACAAGCACTTGATTTAATTTCTCGTATTTTTATTGATCCGGGCGATATAATTTTGGCTGAAGCACCTTCTTACGTTGGCGCACTCGGTACTTTCCGCCAATACGAAGCTTCAGTTGTGCACGTTGAGACAGATAACGATGGAATGGTTCCAGAGTCGCTACGACAAGCCATTAAAAGCCTGCGCGCAGCAGGTCGCAAGATTAAGTTTTTATATTTAATTCCGAATTACCAAAATCCATCTGGTGTTTTATTACCCGCTAATCGCCGAACTGAAATTTTAGAAATTTGTAGAACTGAGCATATTTTTGTGGTTGAAGATAATCCTTATGGTCTTCTTGGTTTTGATAAACCTTCACCTAATGCAATGCGTGCCGAAGATTCTGAAAATGTGATTTATTTGGGTTCCTTCTCTAAAACCATTTCTCCTGGATTGCGTGTTGGCTGGGCGCTGGTTCCGCAATCCTTAAAAGATAAATTGGTTATTGCCAGTGAGTCATCGATTCTCTGCCCATCTAATTTCACCCAGATGACAATTTCTAACTACTTAGCCAACCAACCTTGGCGCGACCAAATTGCTTCATTCTGCGAGCAGTACAAAATGCGTCGCGATGCGATGCTTGAATCTCTTGATGCTTACTTCCCAAAGAGCGCTACCTGGACTAAACCTGGTGGCGGTTTCTATGTTTGGGTTACTTTGCCGCCCGAAATTGATACTAAAGCGATGATGCCAAAGGCGATTGTGGCAAAGGTTGCTTATGTTCCTGGAACAGCTTTTTATGCCGATGGTTTCGGAACCTGGTCGATGCGACTTTCTTACTGCCACCCAACACCTGAACGAATTCGCGAAGGCGTTAAAGCGTTAGCTGGCGTTGTTAATCAGGAAATTTCGCGCCGCGGCGGTAATTTGGAACTTAACTCTTAACTTAATCTTTTTAATCACTTAGGCTTTATCAATGAGTGAATCAAAGGAAATCACGCCCGCTTCCCGGCCTTGGTACAAGAAAAAGCGGTTCATTATTCCTTTTGTATTTATGGTTTTAGTTGTTGGTTTTGGTGGTTCCTCTAGTTCAGATAGCGAAGACACAAATAGCGCATCCGTAGAAGCTTCAGCTAGTAAGGCTCCGGTTGAAGTAATTCCGACCGAAGATCCAAATATGAGTAACTACGGTTTATATCCGCAAGCTCAAGCTGATTTTATCGCTTTAATTGAGCAGGCTCGCGAAGATTTAGATAACGCTGAAACAGATTTGCAGGAGTCGGTAATTTTAAGAGATCGCGATAAAGCGTTATGTGGGGTTTTATCTAGCCGAGTTGCAAACAAGTGGGTTGGTGAAGTTAAAGATGTTGGCGCAAATGGCGAGGGAAAGGCCTACCTTGAAATTGAGATCGCTGACGATGTTCGAGTTAAAACCTGGAATAACGCGCTATCTGACTTTTCAGATAACACTTTGATTTCGCCTTCAAGTAAATTCTTTGATCGGCTTGTTGCTATGAATAAAGGTGACTTGGTTACATGGAGCGCAAAATTTTTAAGTGACTCTAATTTCTGCTTAAAGGGCGCCAACTTAACGGAGTACTTTTACGGAAAAGATCCGAAATTTATCGTTGACTTTAAAGATGTAGTTAAGCAGTAGCTAGCTTTTAATTTCTTTAATAATTCGTTGTAAATCTTGACCGCCAGAATATTCAATAACTATCTTTCCTTTACCAGCAGAGCCTTCAATTTTTACGCGGGTATCAAGATAATCGCCAAGTTCTTCAGCAATCTCATTTAGCTCTGGGTTGCCGCTGCGTGATTTACGTTTAGTGGATTTCTTGCCGCTTCCGCCGGTTGCAATTATTTCTTCGACGGAACGCACTGATAAATTCTCGGCAACAATTCGGTTGGCTAGTTTTTCAATCTCGGCCGCATCGGTTAATCCTAAAAGTGCGCGGGCATGGCCAGCTGAAATGATTCCAAGTGCAACTCTTTTTTGAACTGCTTGTGGAAGTGTTAACAATCGCATGGTGTTTGAAAGATGTGGGCGAGAGCGACCAAGTTTGGTTGCTAATTCTTCGTGAGTGCAGTTGAAATCGCTAAGTAATTGAGCATACGCAGCGCCTTCTTCAAGCGGGTTTAATTGGCTGCGGTGAATATTTTCAATTAGCGCTTCACGTAGTAATTCATTATCTGGGGTCTGTCTAATAATTACTGGAATGGTTTTTAAACCAACTGCTTTTGCTGCACGATAGCGACGTTCGCCCATGATTAATTCATAGCGTCCACCACTAACTTCGCGAACTACCGGCGGTTGCAGAATGCCAATCTCTTTAATCGAAACCATTAATTCTTTTAGCGCAGCTTCATCAAAAACAGTTCGCGGTTGTTTTGGGTTAGGTGAAATTAAATTGATATCGATTTCGTTCTGTTGCCCAACTTCTTTTCCGGCAACTGTTAAAGATGTTGGGATAAGTGCATCTAGGTTTGTTCCGAGGCCGCCGCGTTTTGCCATTACTTCTTCTCCGCTATCTCTCTTGCTACTTGCATATAGGCAACTGCTCCCGGAGATACCGGGTCATAAGTCATAATCGTTTGGTTATAAGAAGGTGCTTCAGAAATTCGTACAGTTCTTGGAATTGGAATATTGATTAACTCATTAGGGAAGTGCTGGCGCACGCTATCTGCAACATCATTAGCAAGTTTTGTTCGGCTATCAAACATAGTTAAAATAATTGTTGATAAGTTTAAGTTGGGGTTTAAACGTTTCTTAACTAGTGAGTATGTCTCTAATAATTGGGTTAGGCCTTCAAGCGCGTAGTACTCGCATTGAATTGGGATTAATAGTTCTTTTGCTGCAGCGAATGCATTAATAGTTAATAAACCTAAACTTGGCGGACAATCAATAAATATGTAGTCATATCCACTGCCAGCTTCGATTTTAAATTTAATTAAATCTTCGATCGCATCTTTTAAACGCATTTCGCGAGCAACCATTGGAACCAAATTAATTTCTGCTTGCGCTAAACCAGTATTAGATGGGATGCATTCGAGGTGCGCAAAACCAACAACTTTCTGCACAACGTTTTGAATTTCGGCAGAGCCCATCAATATCTCAAAAACGCCAGGGCTCTCTTTATGCTCAACCCCAAGGGCGGTACTGGCATTGCCTTGTGGGTCCAGGTCTATAACCAAGACTCGCAAACCACCCATAGCTAGGGCCGCGGCGATATTGACGGTACTGGTGGTTTTTCCGACCCCGCCTTTTTGGTTGGCGACCACGAAAACTCGGGTATTTGCCGGGGCTGGCATAGGTTCTTTTAACTTGCGGATTCCGATTACCGTTTTACTAACGCGCATCGTTTCACGTGAATCCCGCTCGCGTGAATCTAAGCTGCTCATGAGGGTAGTTAACTACCTTTACCTCTACTTAGCCACCTTCACGATGCGCCCAAGCTCAAGACCAGGCAGATTTACCTCGATAACTTCGGCGTTAGGCACAGTTTTTGCCTCTTCAGCCGCTGACTCCCCCTTCATTGCAAGAAGAGCACCTCCTGGTTTGATCATATGAGAGGTGATTTTCTTTAGTTTTTCAAGCGGGGCAACGGCTCGAGCAGTCACGTAATTGGCGCTCTTCTTCACATTTTCAGATTTTCCGCGGATAACTGCCACATTTTCGATTCCAAGGAGCGCGACTGCTTCTTCGAGGAAATCTACCCGGCGCTGTAGGGGCTCAATTAGGGTAATTTTCAGATCGGGCCTAGCTAAAGCTATAACCAAACCAGGCAGGCCTGCCCCTGAACCAATATCAAATAGCAGGGATCCCTCTGGAATTAGGGTTGAAACTGGCAAACAGTTAAAAATGTGGCGTTCCCAGATCCGCTCCCCTTCGCGAGGACCGATTAAACCACGCTCGATTCCGGGGCCAACAAGGAATTCGGCATACTTTTTGATCTCATTTTGGCGAGACGGGAAATAGCGCTCGATCAACTCTTCTCGAGAGAGGGCTGTTTCACGTGAAACTTCCATTATTGGCTATTAATTAGGGAAGATAACTACAAAGCGATCTGGATCTTCGCCCTCAGATTCACTGCTAAGCCCAAGGTCTTGGATTGTGTCATGGATGACTTTGCGCTCAAAGGCATTCATAGGCTTTAGGCGGATCTCTTCGCCAGTTGATTTCGCTTTTTCGGCCATCTCTTCAGCTAGCTTTTTTAGCTCTGATTTGCGACCTGAGCGGAAACCTTCAATATCAAGCATTAAACGGCTGCGATCACCGGTTGAAGTCTGCACGGCAAGACGGGTTAGCTCTTGTAGGGCATCTAGTACTTCACCGCCATTGCCAACTAAGTGGTTTAGCTTTCCACCAACAATGGCAACTGCGGCGCGGTCATTTTCGACATCGATATCAATATCGCCATCAAGATCAGCGATATCCAATAGGCCTTCTAGGTAGTCAGCGGCGATATCGCCCTCTTCTTCTAGTTTGGCAATAGTCTTTGGGCTCTTTTGACCTGGCTTTAACGCCTTTTCGGTGGTCTCTTCCACAACTGTCTCTGTCTCGCTCATAATTGATATTTCCTGTCCTATTTGTAGGTTTTTAATAGTATTTGTGGCTTTTGCCCTATTTACTTCTTCTTCTTTTTCTTTTTATTTGGTTGCTGGCGTTGGCCTTTAACTTCTGGCTCGATTACTGAACCTTCCGAAGCGCCATCAATATTTTCAATTGCACTGGTTGGATTTTTTGAATTGCGCTTTTTTTGCAACTCTTCGAATGCAGGTGAACCAGGTGTTGGGTTTCTTTTAATTACGTAGTACTGCTGTCCCCATGTCCAAAGGTTTGTTGTTGACCAATAAATCAAAACACCAATTGGAAAGTTCACACCGGAGACCGCAAAAATAACTGGGAATAAATACAACATGATTTTCTGCTGTTGCAACATCATATTGTTTGAGGAATCCATTTTTGGCATTCCTTTAACCATCAACTGACGTTGTGTTGTAAATGTTGTTGCTGACATAAAAGCAATTAACAGAACAGTCACAATTTTTACA
>B570J14230_10000522_pt1 | contig 15444 bp, 12 predicted proteins | sample LakMenepilimnion_3_FD_14230 | JGI IMG/M metagenome (IMG submission 14230) | reverse complement strand
CCATCCTTCTTTTTCGTCTCCTTCCTCTTCTTCTTTTGGAGTGTTGACATTTTCTCCTTGAAGTACATGATCGTATTCTCTTGAATCAACCCATTTTAATAATTCACCAGTTCGCATTACTAACCAAGAAAGACTAGATTCCGAATAACTTAATATTTTCGTAACTTGATCTAGATTATCAACACTACTAGATGCAAACTCGCGGGATTGAATCAGGAAATCTTCGATCACATTAGGAGTTAAATACTCTTCTGGTAAACCTGCCAGTTTCATCAGTGCGGTAGTGGCAATATCAATATCTTGACAAGCTAATAAACCGGNCCGGTCAGCAGTGAANTTTGCCATCATTACCCAATTATATAACGCCAATTCTACACCACTAGCTATCAATCCGCCTAATCCTAATGTGGTACTGCTTAACCACATTTTCAATGCTGGCATGACAATTGATATTTGATGATAAATCATATGTTGACTTTTAATTCGAGCAATTTCGTATCCAAAAATAAACAGTAATTCATCATAATTCAACCATTCCATTGCTTCAATATTGATACCAATAATAGGTTTTTCTACGCCAATAATATAGGTTTGAATATGCCCTGTCCCTCGAAACAAATACAATTCAGGAATAGTTGTCACATCAAGAATTTGGCAAGCTTCTAATAATGGTTGATATAGTTGGGGAAAATTCCGGGGTGTGACTCTGATTTCACTAGCAATACTTTGTAATCTCAGTAAACGATCAATACCATATTCGTTGACTTTTTTGAGCAAAGGAGAGATACCGGGCATACTTTGTAAAGAAGCTAAAGCTTTGCGATCAAATGGGTGTTCGTAGGCTTGTGAACTCAGTCCAGTTAATATTTTTTTCGTCATGGTTAGTGAATTTGGTAAATACAATTAAATTATATTTTTTGGATCTCCTACAGAAGATAAATATATTTACATATAGCTATTCTTCAATTAACCAACCGCGCTGTATACCTTGTTCAATTCCTCCAACCCAGTCCATTGTTAAATGCTTCCGCACTTTATAAAATAAATGTTGAACTACAGTTGGATTAAGCGGATTTTTTACATAATTTTCTTCGTACCTAAATTCTCTATCAGTATTTTTCTGCTGACGTAGTACATAGATTTGGTCAATTTTATATTTTCGTAGATTAACATCACTCGTCAACTTTATCCATTCCATTAATACAATATACAAACTATTGGGATTTCTTGCCTTTAAATCTTCTGCTGATCGTGATGAGCTTTCGAGCATAGTTTTATCAAGATATGTTTTACATTCAATTGCAATAACTGGAATATCGAAAATATGTGTTTCTGTATTACCTGTAACTGTAACTTCTGAATAATTCTCTGGTTCTTCTGTTACCACTGTTAGTATTTCACCACTATCTTCTTTTTCCTCTGGTGGAGTAACTGCTTCAAATGATGCTTGAATAGTTGCACCAATTACAAAGTCATGGTCTTTTTTTTCAATACGAGCATAGGGACGTTTCAACATCTCAGAATATTTTGGAGGTACAAAGAAAATATCTTTAAAAGTATGTGATTTACCAATAAGTGCATTTTCTCCAAAGTCTTTAGCTAAATCTCTAAATAAATAATAAAGAAATTCTTCTAATATACTAGAATGGAGATTAGAACGAGAGTCAAACTTCTCTGCATAATGTTGTTGGTCTAAAAAGTCTTTATACGCAGTAAAAAGTTCTACTCGCTTAGAAATTATTTCATCATCATTATCAGTCTTTATTGATGTTGGTCCAATTAATTGAACATTATCTAAGTGCCATTTATCATACTTAATTCTAATTTCTTGAAGATATTTTCTACTTTCAATATCTCTGTATTTTTTACGATGCTTCTCCTTTTGTTCCAGATTTGAACCGTGAACTAAAGGGTTTCTATCAGTTGTGGGCATAACTCTAATTTTTGTTGAAGATGAACTGCAATTGCTTTAGCAAGAAGGGGTGGGACTGCGTTACCTACCTGATTATACTGGCAAAGAAACTTCTCATTAAATCTATTTTCCCGTTGCAATAACTTATGAGATACAACGGTTTTTTTCCCAGAAAAACGATAATTGTCTGGAAAAGACTGAACACGCGCACCTTCACGGGCTGTTAAATTACGATGCTGGAAAGGGTGAACAAAATTTGCATAAAAAGAAGCTGCTATAGTGTGGGCTGGTTTATAGGGATTTAATCGTCGGTTATTCTGATCATAAATTTTATCAGATAATTCACCATTTCCACTTCGGCGTTTAGCACCATATTCCTTTGCTACGTCTGAACTAGATTCACCCCATTTGATTTGTTTAAAACGTTCTACAAGCCTGTTAGAATGTTCCATTGCTACATGGTTGTAAAGGATTTTACTATCATTTCTTATCCACTTCTGATAAGAGTTTTGAGCTTCTAATATGTAAGGTTGTTCTTCTTTACCTTCACGCGCGTTAAGTGCCGGTAAATCTGATATGGCATCCCATAAACTAATAGCAGGAGGTAGATGTATTCCTTCAAGTGATAATTGTCCGGTATTAATATTTAGTAAATCTAAAGAATGTGTTTTTGGAGGAATACCTAAATTTTTACCAATTTTATTTCCAACAATAAAAACACGTTCTCTAATTTGTGGTACACCATATTCAGCAGAATTAAGTAACCATATTTCTACAAAATAGCCGATGTTTTCAAAGGTTTTCTTGATAATATCTATTACTTTTATCCCTTCAACATTTTTACGCGATAGTAAACCTTTGACATTCTCTATGACAAATGCTTTAGGTTGAAGAAAACTTATCCACTGAGCAAAGTTAATAAATAAAGTATTTCTAGGATCATTGGGATCTTTCTGGGCAGGTCCTGCAATACTAAAACCTTGGCAGGGTGGACCTCCTATAATAATGTCAGGATGGAAAAAACAGATTTCTTTAACAAGACTTGCAGTATTGATTTCACGAATATCATTTTGAATTACTGTCATTTGAGGGTGATTGTAGCGTAGCGTATCGCACGCCCAAGCATCAATTTCAACAGAGAGAGGAACGGAAAAATCTGCTATCTCAAAGCCTAAAGCAAGGCCTCCAGCACCAGCAAATAAATCAATAGCAATGGGTTTTTTCATTTTGATCAAAATTAACTCAAATAATTGATATCTTAACTTGTACAAAGCTATTCAATTTTTTCAATAAGGAATGTACGTTAGGAAAACTGTTGAGCATAATACCGCGCATATCTTCCTTCTAATCCTAACAATTCCTCATGATTTCCTGATTCGACAATTTGCCCTTTTTCTAACACCAAAATGCGATCGCACTTCCGCACTGTTGACAATCTATGGGCAATAATTAACACCGTACGATTTGCCATTAATCTCTCCAAAGCCTCTTGTACCAAAGCTTCTGATTCCGAATCTAAGGCAGATGTGGCTTCATCAAGTATCAATATTTGCGGGTTAAGAAGAACTGCACGAGCGATCGCAATTCGCTGTCTTTGTCCCCCGGATAAATTCACACCTCGCTCTCCTACCCAAGTATGATAACCTTCTGGTAATTGCTGAATAAATTGATGAGCATTGGCGATTTTTGCAGCTTCTTCTACTGCGTTCATATCAAAATCATTTTGTCCGAAAGCGATATTTTGGGCAATAGTTCCCGAAAACATAATCGTTTCTTGGGGAACAATCCCAATCTGTTTTCTTAAACTATTTAATGTTACATCTCGGATATTTATGCCATCTATAAAAATGTCCCCAAATTCAGGATCATAGAATCGAGGTAACAGATTCACAAAAGTAGTTTTACCAGCACCAGAAGCACCAACTAAGGCAATGGCTTGACCGGGCATGACTAATAAACTAATATTATTTAATACAGGTTCTCCTGACTTATAGGCAAAAGTAATATTGCAATATTCAACTTTACCATTGACAGCAGGAAGGGTAATAGCATTGGGTTTTTCTAATACCGTTGGTTGAATTGCTAATAACTCAAAAACTCGATCAACCGATGCCTCACCTTGTTTAAATTCGTTATAATTATTAGTAGTATGACCAATAGGATCAATTAACAAAGCTGCTGCTGTTAAATAACTAAAAAATTCACCTACCGTTAAATTGCGTTGAGATATTTGCCAAGTTCCTACCATTAACAAAGATAAGGCACTGACAGCTTCTAAAAAACCCACAATGGGAATTTGAATAGCTTTTAATCTTTCTACAGAATATTTAGCTTTAAAACTGCGTTCTGCTTCATGGCTAAATCGCTCAATTTCGTATTTTTCCGCAGCAAAAGCTTGAATTAACCGAATCCCGCTAAAAACTTCCGTTAAAATCGCCGATAAATCAGAAATACGACTTTGACTTTTGAGAGAATATTTCCGTAAACGTTCCCCAAACCAACCAATTAAAATTCCCATAATTGGCGCAACAATTACCGTCGCTAGGGTAAGTTGCCAATTTAAATAAATCATGTAAATGGGAATAGCAATTAACTGTAAAGCACAGGGAGTAAAATCATGAAAAAGCTTATTAATAACTTCTCCAACCCTGTCAACATCTTCCGTGAGACGATAGGATAAATCCCCAGCTTTAGCAGTTTCAAAATAGCTGAGATTGAGTTTTTGTAAATGAGTATAAACCTGTTGCCGGAGATAAAAAGCGATTCTTAACGCTGCCTTAGCCATGTATAAATCTTGCACAGACTGAAAAAAGCCGCGCACAAGAAAGATAGCAGCACTGATTCCGGCTAATTGAGCGATCGCTAATACATTACCATTCCCGAAGGGAACTGCCAACTTACCCGCGACATTAATCAGGGTTAAAGTTGCCAGTACATATCCCAAAATCCCTACAAAACCCTTAGCAATAGGTTGCCATTGGGTGCGGATATAGGGTAAAAGTTGCCAATAATTAGAACGTGTTTTCAAATCGTAACATCCACAAAAAATATTTTCCTTGTTTGACGCTACCAGTTTTTGGGTACATTTGGGAATAGAGATTGGTAAACTGTAATCAAAACAAAATATTTTATCCTTTATTAGCTCTGTTTTCCTTAATTACATGAATAATCGAAGGTAATAAAGAAACAACAACAATTAAGCCAATTATTGGTAATAGATACTTATCTAATTGTTCCGCTGGTAAAGATTTTCCTAAGAAAAACCCTAACAAAGTAATACCAAATGTCCAAACAAAGCCACCAATTAAGTTATAAGACATAAAAGACCGATAGTGCATAGCTCCAACACCTGCTACAATCGGTGCAAAAGTTCTAACGATTGGCATAAATCTAGCTAAAACAATTGTTTTTTTACCATGCTTTTCATAAAAATCTTGAGTTTTCACAATATGTTTTTTATGAAATAACCAAGAATCATCCTTATCAAATAACTTTCTCCCAAATTTATGTCCAGTAAAATAACCGACATTATCACCCAATACAGCACAAACAAACGCACCAAAAATCAGCACCCAAATATTCAGCAAGTTCTGAGAAGCAACAAATCCCGCTGTAAATAATAAACTATCACCGGGCAGAAAAAAGCCAATCAATAAACCAGATTCAGCAAAGATAATTCCCCATACTCCAAAATAACCCAACGATTTAATTAGTTCCGGTAAATTAAAGTGCATAAAATCCGATTTGCTTAAGAAGTTGCATTCAACATTTTAGCGTTCATAAATTTATAAAAATAAAAAATAATATTAAGTTCATATAAAGTTACTTTATATTTAAGTAGGTGAACACAATAAAACCAAACTGTGCAAAGAAACGTAAAATCGCTGAAAACTTCTTTACTCTTGCCTTTTGCCTCTTGCCTTGCTATATACTCAAAACGGCTAGAAGCTGGACTTTTTTATCATACAAAGAACAAGTTCAAAGCCTCTCCCCGTTGCGGGGAGAGGTTTGGAGAGGGGTTTCATATTTGGTTAAACTATTAACCGTTTTCAGTATAACGACAATTTTCAACACCAACCTACTTACCTATTGGGGTAGAGACGAAAAATGCCAAGATATTTAAAAGTGTTGAGATTATTTTGGAGTGCTGCCATTTCCGCAGAAATGGAATATCGTATCAATTTTATCATTTATGCTATTAGTAGCTTAGGCAATTTAGTGGGTGGTATCTTTAGTTTATTCCTGTTCTACCGTACAGGTTACACTTTTTCGGGTTGGTCATGGGAATCAGCTTTAGTAGTTTTAGGAATTTTCACACTATTACAAGGCTTTGCTGCCACCTTTCTCGCTCCCAACTTAAATCGGATTGTGCGTCATGTTCAAGAAGGGACTTTAGACTTCGTATTATTAAAACCTATTCGTAGTCAGTTTTGGTTATCTCTTCATACCATTTCCCCCTGGGGAATACCAGATTTAATCTTTGGACTATTGATCATTGTCTATGCTGGTACAAAACTTAACTTAGGTATTGATAAATACTTATTGAGTATCTTTCCGTTGACTTGTGGTTTAGTTATTCTTTATAGCCTGTGGTTTATACTAGGAGCAACTAGTATTTGGTTTGTAAAGATATATAATATTACTGAAGTATTAAGAGGGTTTTTAGAGGCTGGAAGATACCCAATTACAGGTTATCCGGCTGCCTATCGCTTCTTCTTCACCTTCATAGTGCCAGTAGCTTTTTTAACCACAGTTCCCGCCCAAACTATGTTAGGTCAAATTCAACTTACCTGGTTGCTAGGTGCAGGATTATTAGCTTTGATATTGTTTTTCATTTCTACCCAGTTTTGGCGGTTTGCCCTCCGGTTTTATACTAGTGCTTCTAGTTAATTGGACTGAGTAGACAAAAATTAAGATCCCCGACTTCTGTTGTAATCGTCTTCAGAAATTGTGACATCCTTAGAAGCCAGGGATTCGAGAAACCTAACGATTACAACATATTTGGATTTTCACCCAATTCTCGTAATCTGGCAGCTAACCTAGCTGCTTTTGCTTGAGCTTCCTCCTCTGGTAATAAAACTAGATTGCCCGCAACATCATAAAACCGCACCCAAATCGCAGTTTCCCTATCTATAGTTCCTTCCCAAGTTCCCAACCATAAACCCAAACGTCTACACCATAGCCAACCATTTTCATTTGGTCTTAATGGCTGATACTGTTGTTCATGATCTAAATGCCATCCTTGTAAAGAATTAGCATCAAATGGGTCATAGACAAAATAATCGGAGGTATGGAAAGTCTGTTCATAAAGGTCTTTTTTAATTCCCTTATCTATTCCTGCTGTAGACCGTGACATTAATTCCACAATCACATCAGGATAGCGACCATTTTCTTCCCAAACTACCCAACCTTGTCGAGGGTTACTACCATCAACATTGAGAACAGCAAAGAAATCGGGACCGCGAAACTCACGATTACGAATTTGGCTACTGCTGTAGTAAATAAACATATTGCCCCCAGTAAAATAATCATTGCGGTCAGACCAAAGCTGCTGCAATGACCGAATGAGGACATTCATCGCAATCCGGTGTCTATTTGATTCCAAGACTTCACCATCATCAAATATTAAGTCAGCAGGTGGATGATGGGGTTCCCAGTCCACAATGGCTAGATTGTTTTCGGTAGTCATGAGTGATTATCACCTTTTTCATCAAGCCCTAAACTTCCATCATAATCTGTCTAAAGCTTTCTCAAAGTCTTTGATTATGGCGGTAATTGCTGAAAATTTAGAAAAATTTCCGATTTTATCCCGTACTATTACAGACAAGCGAATTTGATGGCGAATACGCAGCAATATTTTCAGAAAAAATAGGCGCACCAGCCAAGACATTTAGAGGGTGTTTGAAAAGTCATGATTGCTGTAAGTAGTGAGACAGAATTAATTACACAATGTCATTGCGTAAGCGCAGCGTGGCGTTAGCCATAGGGAACGAAGTGAAATGAAGCAATTCCAAGGGTTGTGATTGCTTCCCTTCGCTCGCAATGACTGTAAATATTTTTGTCCAATTACTTATCAAATGTTTTACCCCTCCCTAATCCTCCCTTTATAAAGGCTATCGTGTACACACAAGTTAAATTACCCCCCTTAATCCCCCGATGCTTTGGGGGGAAACCGGAAAAATTAGTTCCCTCCCCTTGTAAAGGGGAGGGTTAGGGTGGGGTAATTCGAGGAATAATGGTGATTCGATAACTTGTGTGTACACTGTTTTTCAGCAAGTCCTACCTGTATATTAATTAGCATTAATTTGTATCTACCAATTTAAAACCATTAGCTTCTCCCATAACCTTACTTTGATTTAAATTAATTTTCGGCAAAGTCTCCTTACCCAATAATAAATAAGATTTATCAGCAAACTTATCTTTTAAATCTGCCATAGATATAGGAATAATTTTACAATCACTATAAAAATCTAAACTAGGACGACTATCAGGAAAAGAAGTATAAATTTGTGTTCCAGGTGGCACATTATCTCTAATTAACGCTGCCACTGGTAGAACAGGGAATTTTTCATTTAACTCCCATATCCATGATTGAGAACTCATCAACATTCCTAAAACTAAATACATCCCCGTAAATAAAACCGGGATAAATTGACGGTTATGCTGATTAACTAACCATGATGTCATCCCCATAGTCATTGCTAAAACAACACTCATTACAATTAACAATGGCTGTTTATCGAATATACTAAAATAAATGCAACCTGCTAAACCGACAATAACTAAAAATGCAAAAAATCCCGTCAAAAATCTGGTTTTAAACTTCTCCTCCTGCCAAATGTAACTTAAATTAGCCCCAATTGCTAAAGCTAAAAATGGATATATGGGCATAATATACCAAGGTAATTTGGTACTCATTAAAGAAACTATGGCAAAATAAACAATTGTACCAATGAGAGTTAAACAACCCCAATCAGTATGACGATTTTTCCAACTTAAATATAAACCTCTTGGCAAAAATAACAACCAGGGAAAACCATATTTGATCACTTCCAGTAAATAATACCAAATCGGACCAGTATTACCTTCCACAGCTTTTCCCAGTCTGTCAAAAGCTTGGGATTGAAAATGCACTTCTAAGAAAATATTACCATAATGTTGCCATTGGGCAAAATACCAAGCAATAGCCGGGAAATTACCTAATACCATTCCTATCCATAGAAATGGATTTTTTAATAAAGCTAATTGTTTATTAGCAATGATAAATAAACCTGCTATTACTGCTAAAACTACTACTAACATTCCTTTAGTTAGAGTAATTAAACCCAAACAAAATCCGATACCAACAGCATATTTTCTATCATGACGGGCTTTGAGAACGCAAAATAACAATAACAAGAAAAAGGAAACAGTCATTCCATCTAACATTGCTAGTCTACCATGACGGACTACAGGCAATAATGTTAAATAAACCAAAGCTGAAAATAAAGCTGGTAAATTTTTTCTAAAAGCTAAACGTCCAATTAAATAAAGTAAAGGTACTCCTAAAGCTGTTAAAAATGCTCCCGGAAATCTGGTAGTAAATTCTTGCACTCCTCCGATATGATAGCAAACAGCAATAAACCATTGCATCAAAGGTGGTTTTAATAAAAAAGGATCTCCTTGGATAGTCGGATAAATCCAGTTACCAGTGCGATAAATTTCCCTAGCAACTATAGCATAAGTACCTTCATCCCAATCTCGTAAAGGTAAATTACCCAAACCTATCAGCGATAAAATTAAAGATGCTACCAATAAACCTAAAAACCATTGTTTATGACTCATATTTTATAAATGAATTAATGGGAGAAATTTCATGATATTTGTAACTGTTTTTAAAGTCTTTAATTCTGGTATATCTGGTTTTAATTTTTCTGCTATTATCAACTGCTTTTCGGCTTGTTTGGGTTGAAAGTCATACAAATAAACAAATGCTAAATAAAGCCAAGTATAGGGATTTTGACGATCATATTTAGTTAATTCTGTTAAATTCTGAATTAATTCCGGTGCTTTGCGCTGTAAAAGTTGTGATAAAACCAAAGTATAACGCCAATTCAGATTATTTGGTTCATTCTCTAGGTAATGATTAGCGGCAAATTCAATTTGTTTTAAATAATCTTGAGTAGGATCATATTGATTAAAATTATCTATTTGCACAAAGATATTATCTAATTTTCCCTGTTGTAAGTCTACTGCCAATTGTGACATTCGGGAAACTAAATCTAAAGGTGGTGTTTTTTCTAGTTTTCCTGTATCTGTAACATTAACAATTATATTAGGAATATTTAAAGGTGTAATTTTGCCATTAATTTTATCTAAATATAGTGCGGATAGTTGATATTTTCCTAGCGGTAATTCCTGGGGAATAAATGTAGCGAGATTCTCAATTACTCGAAAATTTCCTTGAGGATGACATTTTATACCACAATATAAATTACCCAGTGCGATCGCATGATCATGATACCAAGATGATTGTCCATTTTGCCATTTCAACAGTAACAAACCATTTTGCAATTCATCCCATGAACCTGTAATTTGATAGGTAACTGAGTTATTTTGATTTGTAATTACTTCATTAGCAATTATTACTTTTTCTAAAGCAAGTGGCTTATTATCAACATTTAATTTTTCAACAACTACATGAGGATTTTTGCGATGATATAATCGTAATTTATCACCATGAGGTAATACCCAATCATTCTGTAATTTTAACTCAGGATCAGCTTCTACTAAAGATTTTAATTTGCGTTTTGTTTCTCCCTTTTCTCCTGGTTCATCTGGTTCATTATCTTTGGTGACATACCACGATAAATACTGTAAATCCTGATTTACCTGAGATAATTTCATAGTTAATTTTCTTCCATAAATGCGAAAATCAGCTAATGTCCCGAAATAATCTAAAGTAAATTCATTAACTTGGGGTGTAGAAACTGGAATTACTCCTAAAGTTGTTCTTAAATATGGAGTAGTTTGATTTATTTTCTCCATTAATTCCGCAAGGGGATATTTTTTACTCTCATCATTTGGTAAATGTTTTCCTCCCCATGCTTGAATTAGGGGTAAGGGGAATAAATTATTGAGTAAAATTATCCCACTTAATACAAAAGTTGCTAATCTTAATTTATTAAACCAGATATTGTCAATCAAGTTAAAGAAGTAAGCCAAAATTAAACTAATTACCGGAAAACAAGGCAGAATAAATCTAATATCTTTATTTGTCCCCAAGGAACAAATTATATAACTACTAATTAGAGAAATAAATAACCAAGTTGACGCGGATTTTGATAAATTATCTGGCAATACATTTTGAGTAACCCGACGTTTAAACAGATAAATTAAGAAAATACCAATACTTACAAATAATATGGGAAAACCAACTGTTTCAGGAATAGCTTGCGGATAATATAACCAACCAGCAATTGTTGTTGCAGATGGATCACCTTCTCCTATTCCCACATGATTAGCATTTAAGGCAGAAGTAATAATAGTTAACCAATTTACACTATACCAAGAACCAGCAATCAACCAAGCTAAAATTAAAGATAATCCTGTTTGAATTAGTTTAATAAATTTACGTTTGCTGATAAAAATAATTAATGTGCAGATACTAGGAATGAGAATAAAAATAAATCCTGTGGGTTTAGATAACATGATTAACCCTATTCCTATCCCTAGTAAAAGAGTTAATATCCATGATAAAAACCCACTATAACTATCTTTCCAAATTGTTAAAACTGTGAAAGTAGCTATGACAATAGCCGTCAAACCATAATCTAATAAATAATCTGTGCGGATAATTCCCATAATGGGAAATAACAAGCAAAATATGCTGGCTGTGATGCCAATTTTTCGGTTTTGAAATAAATAATTCCCTAAATGATATACTGATAAAATAATTACCGCTGTATATAATAAATTAACTAAACTTGCTTGATCATGACCCTTACCAAACAATACTAAAAAGGGTACAGTACAAATATATACAAAAGGAGCGCGATAACTAGGGGTTAATTGCCATAGAGATAACCACCAATCACCTGATAAGATATTTAAGTTTTGAAAAATCCGATAATGATGTAATGCTCCCGTTAAATGTGCGCTTTGATCATAAGCTGGAATAGATTCATCTAAGAAAAACCATGTTCTATCTATCATTAATCCTATTAACCAGATGGTTAATAGTATGATATAGTCTTTATTGATTTTTAGATAAGAGGAATAATTCATTATATTTTTATTTTCAGGCAATTAAATTTTCAATAAATTTTATCATGATCAATCAGCCCATCTACTCCCTAGTTATCCCCATTTATAACGAAGAAGAAAACATCATGGAGATGTATCGCCGGTTACATGATGTTATGGAACAGTTAGACGGTGATGTGGAATTAATTTTAATTGATGATGGTAGCCGCGATCGCTCTTTGAGTATGATGCGCGAATTACATCACGGTGATCATCGAGTCCATTACCTCAGTCTCGCCCGGAATTTTGGGCATCAAATCGCCGTTACTGCCGGTTTGAACTTTGTCCAAGGTAAATGTATCATTGTTATGGATGCCGATCTTCAAGATCCACCAGAATTAATTTTAACAATGATCGAAAAATGGCATCAAGAATACCAAGTAGTATACGCTCAACGCATATCCCGTCAAAAGGAAGGTTGGCTAAAACGCTTAACGGCATACCTTTTTTATCGTCTGCTTCGACGCTTGGCTAAAGTTGATATTCCTGTAGATACAGGCGATTTTTGCTTAATGGATAGACAAGTAGTAGATATCTTGAATTCTATGCCAGAACGCAACCGTTATGTTCGCGGGTTACGTGCTTGGGTAGGTTTTCGACAAACCTCTGTACTTTTTGAAAGAAACCCTCGGTTTGCGGGAGATGTAAAATATACTTTTGGTAAATCTTTATCCCTGGCAATTGATGGTATTATCTCTTTCTCTACAGTTCCCTTACGACTGGCAACCTACTTAGGTATTATCTCAGCTACGATTGCTATGATTATGATAGTATTAGTCCTTTATTGGCGAATCTTTGCCCCAGTCTCTCACTTAATTGGTTACACATTAATTACAATTTCCATGTTTTTCTTGGGTTCAGTCCAATTAGTTTGTATTGGTATTTTAGGTGAATATATTGGCAGAATATATGAAGAAGTGAAAGGTCGTCCTCTTTATACATTAAAAGAAAGTGGAGGCTTTACAAAAAACTAAAATGTTGACTTAAAAAAAATAATACTATTCAATAGTTTTAAATCTCAAAAACCTAGGGGCGCAGGGTCTGCGCCCTCCATTGTATTTCATCCCACCAATCACCGTTATCAATAAAATTAAGGCAATATCAGTGTCAATACCAGAATTTAGTTTACTGCTAATATCAGTTCTTATTAGTGTAGCAGGACAATTTTTTTTGAAAATGGGGGCGATTAAATTAGGTAAAGTTCATATAGGAAACATTATTAATCTCATTCTCAACATGATCACCATACCAGAAGTCTTATTAGGATTAACCTGTTATGGTATTGGTGCAGTAACCTATATATTACTCCTAACCAGAATCAATCTCAGCGTTGCTGCCCCTGCTGTATCCATTGGTTATATATTTTCTGTATTACTAGGTTACTTTGTTTTAAAAGAACCTATTTCTCTAACCCGTGTTTTTGGACTAGGTTTGATTGTCACTGGAGTGATATTAGTGATTTGGAAAAAATCAACTTAACAGAACAAATGTTAATTTTTTCTGCTAAATCCACTATTATGGAAAAGTTATCAATCTATGATAAAAGTATATCCACTCAAGGTTAGATTAGTAGCTAATGTAACTACTAAATCTCGTTCATAAATGAGAAACTATCTTCAGTTAATTATCATCTAACTACTCATGGCATTGAGGAAAAAATTATTTTTTCTTTAATAGTGAATCATGAGTTCAATCAACAGAATATACATGAATACCAAGGACATCATACTTCAGAGTATGGTAAACTACCTCAATTTTTAGAAAAATGTGTTATAACCTACCGTCAGAGCTATCACTGCCATCAATGGTTGCTCGTCCCTTGAAGGAGTTACACTGTGGAAAATAATAAGTCTTTTTTTGGAAAGCAGGGAATATTAATTGCAATACTTGGACTAACTGGCACTTTAAGCATTGCTTTGATGATTTTATTCAAAGCGAAAATCTCTGATGCTCAAAGTCAAGGTGTAATTGTTAAAAATAAAGATATTGCAGCTAATGTGAAAACTCAGCAGCGGTTAGAGGAATTTAAAACAGAAATGCTTACCACTTGGCAACAAGAAGCACAAGCCAAAGGGGTTTCCACTGATGTACCATCTAACTTTCAAGGGATTGTCATTAGCGAGGCTAAACTTCCCCCAGGAAACAAAGTTATTGCCCTAACGTTTGATGACGGACCTTGGCCTAGTAGCACCGCCAAAGTATTAGATATTCTCAAGAAAAATAATATTAAGGGAACATTTTTTGTTGTTGGACAAAATGTCAAAAACTATCCAGATTTAACAAAACGGGTAGTTACAGATGGTCATATTATTGCTAATCATACTTGGCATCATTGGTATCATCACATGAATGCACAGACAGCAGCTTACGAAGTTGCTAATACAACAGACATAATTTATAAGACTACTGGTATAAAAACCAGTCTGTTTCGTCCACCAGGAGGAAACATGAGGAATGGAGTAGCGGCTTATGCTAAAAGTAATAAATATGCTGTTATTATGTGGTCGTCTGATTCTATGGACTATTCACGTCCGGGTGTGCCAAGACTAATTAATAACATCTTTAGGGAAGCTAAACCAGGGGGTATTGTGTTAATGCACGATGGTGGTGGCGATCGCTCTCATACTGTCAAAGCCTTACCAGAAATCATTAATAGGTTTCGCAAACAAGGTTATGAATTTGTTACTGTCCCCGAACTTTTAGAAATGCAAGATCAATATCCACAGTTAATTGCCCAAAAATCCCAGAAATCTCAAAAAGCAAAGAAACCTTAAATAAAAATGTCAGAATCAGGATAACCAGGATTAAAGGATGAACAGGATGAATAAGCTGTTGGACATTTAGATTGTATATTGCTCACAACTAAAACTCTTGTGGAACAGGCATCCTGCCTGTTTTAATTATGCAAATTAAATGTTTATCAGCTTATACCAATTCTGGATAAAGATGCACATAATCGTAATTAAATCCTGTAAATCCTTAAATCCTGGACATCCTGATTCAGACAAAAAAGATGAAAGGATAAACAGGATAAATACAGATAAAGTAGACATCTCCAAATACGCAACGAGTGGGATTAAGTATTCTCGATTATCTCACCAGGGAACGACTCAGACTCAAAGAATTAACCAAGGTTATTCGTTCTGGTGATTTTCCTGTGGAACAGTTACAGGTTACTCGGAAAATTAAGAAGGGTGAAAAGGCTCTTTTGGTTCTGGGTAATACTGGGGATGTTGTGACGTTTTATC
>B570J14230_10000507_pt1 | contig 15546 bp, 17 predicted proteins | sample LakMenepilimnion_3_FD_14230 | JGI IMG/M metagenome (IMG submission 14230) | reverse complement strand
ACCAAAAGCGGTATCGAAAACCTGCCAGAAATTATCTAAACCAGAAAAAGTGCTGAGTTGGCTATATGTCAGCGTCAGGGCAGAGTTGAGTATGGTATTCATAGATTTAGTTATTGGTATTAATAATGCCCGAAGGCAATAGGAGGTGTCACAACTTGTAACACTTTTGAGTTAAAGACTATACAATCACAAGTTTGACACAAATACTTACAAGTGTCAAGCCCTATATCTATGCGACAAGTTAGAATTTTTTTAAAATTGGTCGTTCCCAATGTCAAGACGACTATCAATTTTTAACAGCTTATATTCCCTTCAAATATGCAATTCAAAGATTAGAGTATGTTTAAAAAGTCTAATTTATGACTAAAATGGAAGATTAAAAGGTTTAGCTCTGCTCATTGGTGTCAACGCTACGCTATCAGTAACCCATATTTATACGGAAAACGGTTCATAGTTTAACCAAATATGAAACCCCTCTGGTAAACCTCTCCCCAACGCTCTCCTAAAAGGAGAGGGAAAAGGAATAATATTTAATACTGGAGAGGCTTTAAACTTGTTCTTTGTATGATAAAAAAGTCCAACTTCTAGCCGTTTTGAGTATATAAGAAAGTAAAAAAGAAAAAAGATACCCGACTCTTTAAAGAAATCGGGTATCTAAAATGATCTAAATTTGTGAGTTAAGATTGAGAAGTGTTTTTACCCACAACTTGGGATTTGAGGGTGGTGATTTCACCGGATAATTCCTGTCTGGTGGAAGCTTTGAGTAAATAGCGGTAGACAAACCACACAGAATAACCAATTCCAATTAATTCAAAAGCAGGTGCTACTAAAGGAACATCATTAAGAGCATCTAATACAGCCAATAGTACCTTAACTGTGACTACTGCTGTCACAACTAAACCAATACTAACAATAGGTTGCTGATATTGACCAAAAAACTTACCTACATAATCTGGTAATGTACCAAAAAAAGCAGAAACTTGCTGCCCGTATTTCAGCCATTGTTCTTGAGGTTGGGAAGGAGGCTGAAGTTTGGTCAGATTTCCAATTTGGGTGTTAATTTCAGGTATGGTTTTTTCCTTGGACTCGGTTTCTTTAAATTCTGGTTCTGGCATTTTTGCTTCCATATTTTCAAAAGTTGAGTTTCTTACTCAGATATCTACAGCCAAAAGGCTGTTAATTGACACTTATACCACTGATAAGGGTGAGAAAGTAGAGATTATTATTTGATCTTAATCCAGAGTTATTCACAAGTATGACAAAACTTGACGCAAAATCTAGTAACATGAGTTGCTATAGTACCCCATTTTGATTTTTTGATTTTTTGATTTTCAAAATTAGGGTGGGTATTGTCTACCGTAGATAAATATTATATTGTACTAGCGAATACAATATTAATATTTTCCGATTTAACAGAGATTGCTTAATATATGTTGGTTTTGCTTGGTAATACCGACTATACTACTTGATATTTTTCAGTGATTTTACCTTGACATTTTTATAATTTATGACCACAAATATTGATTTTCTTAGTCATCTTAACCCTAATCAACGTCAAGCGGTCGAACACTACTGTGGACCATTGTTAGTGGTAGCTGGTGCTGGTTCAGGAAAAACCCGGGCACTTACCTACCGTATTGCTAATTTAATTATAAAACATCGTGTTAATCCTGAAAATATCCTCGCGGTGACATTTACTAATAAAGCTGCTAGGGAAATGAAGGAAAGAATTCAAAGGATATTTGCTGAACAATTAGCAATTTCGCAACATGGTAAAAAGTTTGATTTGCTAACAGAATATGAACAAAGTTTAATTAAATCACAGGTTTACCGCACAACTATCAAAGATATGTGGTGTGGAACTTTTCACAGTTTATTTTCTCGGATTCTGCGGTTTGATATCGAAAAATATCAAGATGAAAAAGGCAGAAAATGGAATAAAAACTTTTCTATTTTTGATGAATCAGATGTCCAAAGTGTAATTAAAGAAATTGTCACCAAAGATCTAAATTTAGATAGTAAAAAATTTGAACCAAAGTCTATTCGCTACGCTATTAGTAATGCCAAAAATCAAGGACTTTCTCCCCAAGAATTTGAAAATGAACAACCAAATTATCGCGGTAGGGTAATTGCTGATGTTTATAATCGCTATCAGGATAAACTGGCTCAAAATAATGCTTTAGATTTTGATGATTTAATTTTAATTCCTACTAGATTATTTCAACAAAATGAACAGGTTTTGAGTTATTGGTATCGCAAATTCTGTCATGTTCTAGTTGATGAATATCAAGATACAAACCGCACTCAATATACTTTAATTCAGCTTTTGGTGACTAATGGAGAAAATCGTAAACGTGAATTAACATGGCAAAATCGGTCTGTGTTTGTTGTCGGTGATGCTGACCAGTCAATTTACAGTTTTAGAATGGCAGATTTTACCATTTTACTGGAATTTCAAGAAGATTTTGGTGATGGTTTGGCAGATGATGATACCCGTTCAATGGTAAAGTTAGAAGAAAATTATCGCTCATGTGAAAATATTCTTCAAGCTGCTAATGAATTAATTGAAAATAACACTCAACGCATTGATAAAATTCTTAAGGCCACAAGAGAACCAGGGGAGGAAATTTATTGTCATAAAGCTGACGAAGAAATGGCCGAAGCGGCTTTTGTCATTAATCAAATTCGCAATTTAGAACATCAAAACCCGGAATTAAATTGGGGTAACTTTGCTATTTTATATCGAACTAATGCCCAATCTCGACCTTTTGAGGAATTATTAGTTAAATATCAAATTCCTTATACAGTTGTGGGAGGAATGAAGTTTTATGATCGCAAAGAAATTAAAGATGCTGTTTCATATTTAAGAGTGATTAATAATCCAGCGGATACTGTAAGTCTATTACGAGTTATTAACACGCCTAGACGAGGAATCGGTAAAGCGACTATTGATGCTTTAGTGAACGCTTCCCAGCAATTAGGAACAACTTTATGGGAAATATTAAGTGATGAAACCTCTGTAAATACTTTAGCAGGACGTTCTTCAAAAGCGGTAAATAATTTTGCTGCAATGATTCAAAATCGTCAAGAACAAATCAAAATAGTCCCTGGTTCGGAGATATTACAAGGCATTTTAGAAGATTCGGGTTATATTAAAGAATTGCAAGATCAAACTACAGATGAAGCTGATAACAGAATTAGCAACGTTAATGAGTTGTATAATGCTATGCTGCAATTCCAAGAGGAAAATGCCGGAGGAAAATATTTCTTTAGAAGCATTTTTACAAAGTGCAGCGCTTAGTTCTGATTTAGATAATTTAAAAGAAGGACAAACAGCAGTTTCTTTAATGACCTTACACGCTTCTAAGGGTTTGGAATTTCCTGTGGTATTTTTAGTAGGATTAGAGCAGGGACTTTTTCCAGGTTATCGTTCTTTACAAGATCCTTTATTGTTAGAAGAAGAACGGCGTTTGTGCTATGTTGGCATTACCCGCGCTAAAGAAAGATTGTTTTTATCCCATGCAAGAGAAAGACGTTTATATGGGTCCAGAGAACCGGCAATGCGATCGCAATTTCTCGATGAATTGCCAGCGGAATTAATAAATACACAAAATAAAGTTACCCGTAGTTTTACTAAAACAAATTCGGAAAACTCAAGTAAACAAGGAACTACAGGGAATTGGCAGGTAGGTGATAGAGTATTACATAAGTCATTCGGCATTGGTGAAATTACTCATGTTTTTGGAGAAGGAAATAAGATTTCTGTAGCGATTAAATTTGTTAGTTTAGGACAGAAAATTATAGACCCCAGAGTAGCACAATTACAAAAAGTCTAATTAAGCTCTTATGCAGCTAGTTTTTATATATTCGCGCTTAAACTCTGGGCATAAATAACTTCAATATTGTGAGCAAATTCCAATTTGTCTAAGGATTCTGTAAAAAATACAAAACCCTTATAAGCCGTCACATACTTGTATATTTTCGTAAAATAACCCTCACTGGTGACAATGACCAGCGGCGCTTCACCTTGAGAGAGAACATCTAAAAAAGCATCTAATTTTACACATACACCAGTACTTCGATAAGTGAAAATACTCCCTCCAATAGTAGCAGGTTGGGCAGCCGCGTCACCACTGTAATAGCTCATTTGGTGCTAACTTTTACTTATGTTATTGACCTGCCAATTTTAAACTTTCGTCTCCATTGCGTGCTGTGAAGTTTGTAACGTTTGGGGTAAACTCCAATCTGGACGCAGTTTAGCAGCTTGACGTAAATAAATGTGGTGAATTGGGGTAGAAATCGGTAAATTAGCGTGAATTAGAAAGCGAATGCAGCGGGGTAAACTCCCTTCAACGTGCATTTGTTGGACATCTAACATAGCTACATTATCCCATAAAGGACGACTGCGAGCGATCGCTGCTGGGAAAATAGCATCTAAATCCTTCGTCACAGAAAAAGTCACACTAATTATATCCTCCGGTTGTAATTTATTTCTTTGTTCTAACTCATCTAATAATTCCGTGACTGAATCTTGAATTGCTTCGACGCTGTTTTCTGCAACAGTTGTTGCACCACGAATTGCTCGCATTTGCCATTTCACTACTAAAATCCTCCTTTTGTATTTGTTTAGTTGTTAGTTGTTCGTGGTCAGTTGTTCGTTGTCAATTTTTGGTTTTTACCACTGACCATTGACCATTGACCACTGACCATTGACCACTGACTATGGACGATATAACCACATAGGTAAACCACTTGTAGATATTTCAAATTCTAGCCAATCAATTCCCGCTCCAATAACCGATTTAGTTTGACGACTTCCTGGTAGAACACGACTCAAAAATGGTTTTCGTTCTTCTAGCGTATAGCAAAGAGTTTTCTCAGGATCAAGTCCTACCAGTTCCGCTGTCCACCGTCGTGCATCTTCTTCCGTCCCTAATCGGTCTACAACACCTAATTCTAAGGCTTGCTGTCCAGTAAAAATCCTGCCGTCAGCAAAGCTTTTTACCTTTTCTACAGTCAGTGAACGGGCCTGTGCCACAGTTTCCACAAATTGCTGATAGCTATAATCAATCAATTCTTGCAGAATAGTTTGTTCCGGTTCTGTTAGTTGCCGATCAAAAGCTAAGATATCCTTGTAGGGACCTGACTTAATAACTTTAAAGGAAACACCAATTTTCTCCAGTAGCACTTCTAGGTTGTTTCCCCGCAAAATTACACCAATACTGCCTGTAATTGTACCTGGATTCGCCATTATATGTTCTGCACCCATACCAATGTAAACCCCACCAGAGGCGGAAATATTGCCAAAACTGGCGACAATCTTGGTTTTTTTGGCTAATCTCTTCAAAGCACTGTAAATTTCTTGGGAATCTCCTACCGTACCCCCAGGGCTATCAATGCGTAGCAGTAAAGCCGGAAATTTACTTTCCTCTACGGTTTTCAGGGCTTCTAGGACGTGCCTACGGGTTGCACCAGCGATCGCACCGCTGACTTCAATCCGCGCAATCTGTTTACGAAAGTTGGGTTTAAATGGCCAAATCATGAGCAATCAATAACTTTTTAATCTTTTGAATATCTTTAATATAGAACCCCCAGCATTAAGCTAACCAGCTTTAAGTAAGTTAGGTTAAAATTGTCGTTATAACAAGACAAAAGACAAAAGTAAAAAAGTTTTCAGTAATTTTAGGTTTCTTAAAAGAGATTGGTTTTATTGTATTAAATTGTATTAATTTACTTATACTCCTTTCCTCCTCTCTGTGCCTGGAGCGTCTCTGCGTGAGCCATAAAACCTAAAAAGTCACCACACTCCGAATAGACTCCCCCCTGTGCATCATATCAAAAGCGTCATTAATTCTTTCAATCGGCATCACATGAGTAATTAAATCATCAATATTAATCTTACCATCCATATACCAATCTACAATTTTCGGTACATCTGTCCGCCCTCTAGCACCACCAAAGGCTGAACCTTTCCAAACTCTTCCAGTTACTAATTGAAAGGGACGAGTGCTAATTTCTTGACCCGCACCAGCAACACCAATAATCACACTGACACCCCAACCTTTATGACAACATTCTAAGGCTTGACGCATGGTGTTAACGTTACCAATACATTCAAAAGAATAGTCAGCACCACCTTTTGTTAAGTCTACCAAATAAGCAACTAAATCACCCGTAATTTCTTGGGGATTTACAAAATCTGTCATGCCAAATTTTTCAGCTAAAGCCCGTTTTTTGGGATTAATATCTACACCAATAATCTTATTCGCGCCCACCATTCGCGCTCCTTGGATGACATTTAAACCAATCCCCCCTAAACCAAAAACTACCACATTTGCCCCAGGTTCTACTTTAGCTGTATAGATTACCGCACCAATACCTGTTGTCACACCACAGCCAATATAACAAACTTTATCAAAAGGAGCATCTTCCCGAATTTTAGCAACAGCAATTTCTGGTAATACCGTATAATTAGCGAAAGTAGATGTACCCATATAATGATGAATTATGTCGCTATTAATACTAAACGACTAGTGCCATCCGGCATTAAACCTCGTCCTTGTGTACCGCGAATTGCTTGACAAAGATTGGTTTTGAAGCTTAAGCAATAATCACATTGCCGACATTCGGGAGTGTATAAAGGAATAACATGATCTCCAGGTTTGAGACTTTTAACATCAGCCCCGACTTCCACAACTATACCAGCGCCTTCATGTCCTAAAATTGCGGGAAATAACCCTTCAGGATCATTACCAGACAGGGTAAAAGCATCAGTATGACAAACACCACTGGCTTTAATCTCAATTAAGACTTCTCCGGCTTGTGGTGGTGCTAATTGTACGGTTTCAATGGTTAGGGGTTTACCTGCGGTGTATGCTAATGCTGCTTTGATTTCCATTTGATTCTACCTTTAATTTTATCTCACGCTCCAGGCGCAGAGTCCCAGAGAGAGGAGAATTTTTAATTACTTGTCAAATTATTCTCTGTATAGTACATTAGTATCTATCACATGAGAAATCCCCCACCTTTACCAGTGGGGCTTTATTAACTGTTATATTTTGTTAAAATCGCATTCATTGGTTTAGATTGGTGAAAGGTAGTGGTTGTTTTGGCAACTATAATTAATTTTGTCTTAACTGCAACCACTCAATCAACTATCCACTTTGGCGATTAATTCAGTCTGTAATAAACATGATAAAACCTGCCCTTACTAAAATTGGCGCTCAAATGTCCAACTTAACTGGCGTAAGAGCGATTATGAAAGATATTAATGAAACCCTCAGAGCTAGTAAGGGAAAGGAATTATATAATTTGAGCGCTGGTAATCCCTTGATTTTACCAGAGGTGGAACAGTTATGGCGCGATTGTACGGCGGATTTATTAGCTAGTTCTGAATATGGTGAGGTTGTTTGTCGTTATGGTTCAAGTCAAGGTTATTCACCATTAATTGAGGCTATTGTCCAGGATTTTAACCAGCGTTATGGGTTAAGCTTAACTGACCGGAATATTTTAATTACTGCGGGTAGTCAAACTATCTATTTTTATGCGGCTAACGCTTTTGGTGGCTATACTGAAGATGGTAATTTGAAAGAGATTGTCTTGCCGTTAAGTCCAGATTATACTGGTTATGGTGGTGTTTGTTTGTTCCCTGAAGCTTTGGTTGCTTACAAGCCAACTTTAGATATTGACGCGGACTCACACAGATTTAAATATCGTCCTGATTTTAACCAACTTTCGATTACAGAAAGTACGGGTTGTGTGATTTTCTCTCGTCCTTGTAATCCTACGGGTAATGTTTTAACTAATGATGAGGTAAATAAAATCACTGATTTAGCAGCACCCCATCATGTACCTGTATTAATAGATTCCGCTTATGCACCACCTTTCCCGGCGTTGAATTTTACGGAAATGACTCCGGTATTTGGGGAAAATATCCTCCACTGTATGAGTTTATCAAAGGCGGGATTACCTGGGGAACGCATTGGGGTGGCTATTGGAGATGAGAATTTGATTCAAGTTTTGGAATGTTTCCAAACTAATGTGGGAATTCATTCTTCTCGATATGGTCAAGCGATCGCAGCTAGAGCGATAGAATCAGGTATACTAGCAAATATTGCGGAAAATGTGATTCGTCCTTTCTACCAGCAAAAGTTTGATGTCTTGGAAAGTACATTAGAAGCAGCAATGCCTAAAAATATACCTTGGTTTTTACATCGCGGTGAAGGGGCTATTTTTGGCTGGTTGTGGTTAAAAGATTTACCTATGACTGATTGGGAATTTTACCAGGAATTAAAGAAGGTGGGTGTAATTCTTGTTCCTGGTAGTAGTTTCTTCCCTGGTTTGCAGGAGGAATGGGAACATAAACACCAATGTCTGAGAATTAGTTTAACAGGTAGTGATGAGGAAATTACTATTGGTATGCAGCGTTTAGCGAAGGTTGCTGAACGAGTTTATCAAAGTGCGGCTGTAAGTGTGTAAGAGATAATGGTGTTGCTGAATGAAGGTATGATTTTTTTCTCACGCAGAGGCGCGGAGGACGCTGAGAGTAAGAGTTTAAGAACTAGAATATTTGATTTTTATACCTCAATTCAGCAATGCCGAGATAATGAACCACGAAGACGCAAAAAATGTTGATTATCTGCAACAATATTGTTAAAATATAACATACCCCCCGCTATAGTCGTTAGATTGACATAGCGGAGGTTTGTTGAATTATTACTATTTAGCTAGTAAAGCTTTCTTATCTTTAATTAGAGCATTAATTTCGGAATTGATTTCTTTCAACTGTGCTTTTTTTGCCTCTATTGATAGTTTGGTGTTTTCAGCAATACCGTTTTTTTGGTCTCTATAAAATGCAATTAGTTCGTCAATTTCTTCAACGCTTTGGGTTGGTGTAGCATAAGCAATATACTGTACAGGAGCGGTATATACTGAAGCAGCAAGAGCGGTAGGTACGTTTAATAGCAAACTACAGAATGCGAATAATAACACGATTGAATGTAAAAATGCGCGTTTGGCGGTAGTGAAAAGTTTCATTTTTTGATGATCATAATTTCCACTTAGCATACTATTATCTTGTCAGTGATATTACTTCAAATCTTCAAATAATTTAACAATTGAGATTTTTTACTCAGTCCCTGTATTTTCTATTATAAGTAGTCTGACAAAATTAAATTCACTGATTGAGAGAGGGAACAGGGAACTAAAAAATTAGTGCCAATTAACTTAATTTACAACCGTGAAGTGGTAAAATGTAAACAAAGTGAGCAATTAACTAATTAATGAACCACGAAGACGCGAAAAAGAAGCAGAGGAGCAAAGAACCGGGAGTAGAGGGAAAAGTCAAAAACTCTTCAGTTCCCAATCTTGATGATTGGTTAGAAATTGGTAAAATTGTCTCACCTCAAGGTTTAATTGGGGAGTTGCGGGTTTATCCTAATACTGACTTTCCTGAACGCTTTGAAGAACCGGGAAAACGCTGGTTGTTACGTCCAGGAGAAACGGAACTGCAACCTGTGGAATTATTACATGGACGATATCTTGACGGCAAGAATCTTTATGTGATTAAATTAAAGGGAGTGAGCGATCGCCATCAAGCTGAGAATATGCGTGATTGTCGGTTCTTTGTGCCTATAAGCGATCGCCCAGAATTAGCAGCAGGTGAATTTCATGTGGTAGACTTGTTAGGGTTGTCAGTTTTTATGCAATCATCTGGGGAATTTGTGGGAACGGTGGTGGATATATTACCTTCAGGTCATGATTTATTGGAAGTTAAATTTGATCCTGCTTTTATCGCTAAAAATGAAGAATTGACCACTGGTAAACCACAAAAAACTGTTTTAATTCCTTTTGTGATGGAAATTGTCCCTGTTGTAGACTTAGAAACCCGTCGAGTGGAAATTACTCCTCCTCCCGGTTTGTTATCTATTAACAGTTAACGGATGCTACCTAACATAATTGACACTTGATTTCTATGGGAATATACAAATTATAACTGTTGTAAAGTTTTTAATGTTTCTTCAACGTGACCTTTAAAATTGAACATGGAATCAAATACATATTGAACAATCCCATTTTTGTCAATTACGTAGGTTACTCGTCCAGGAAGAAAACCAAGAGCAGTAGCGCCATATTGTTTGCGGATTTTGTCACCTTGATCACTTAGAAGTGTAAAAGGTAAATTGTATTTATTCGCAAACTTTTGATGAGAGTCCTGAGAATCACCACTCACACCGATAACTTCAGCGCCAGCGGCCTTAAAGACTTGATACTGATCTCGAAAAGCACAAGATTCTACGGTGCATCCTGGTGTATCATCTTTGGGGTAAAAATAGAGGACAACGGATTTTTGACCACGAAAGTCTACCAGACTGACATTTTCGCCATTTTGGGCAGGTAGACTAAAATCAGGTGCGGTATCTCCAACTTTGATAGACATATTAAAATTTCGCTATTTATAATATTATACTGCTGATGTGAGTTAGCTGTTAAAAAGCTTGTAATTCTCTTGATAATTGCCAAAATATCATTTTAGGCAACCCTGGAAGATTAAATCAAATAATAAGATTGTTTAACTTACAAAGAGGTTATGGGTAAAATTTTGAATTGTGATATTAGACACTTAATTTATCTATGAACTACCTAAAAAAGGGGGCTAAATTTCTAAAAATCGGGAATCTAAGATGTGTGAATACATTATAATTGACAACCAGCAACAGACAACCAACAATTGACAATATGGTTTATCCCGTTATTTGGCGCAATAATTCGGTTCTATTGATTGATCAAACACGCTTACCTAGTGAATATACAGTGGTGGAGATTCACCGCAGTGAAGATATGGCACAAGCCATTACAACCATGATTGTTAGAGGTGCGCCAGCAATTGGAGTGGCCGCCGCTTATGGAATGTATTTAGGGGCGAGGGAAATTGAAACAAGTGATAACCAGGAGTTTTTAAGTAAACTGGAAAAAGTGGCCAATTTGTTACGTTCTACCCGTCCTACTGCGGTAAATTTATTTTGGGCGATTGGTAAAATGATGCAAACGGCCTATGAAACCGTGGGAACAGTGTCCGAAATTCAACAAACTCTTTTAGAAACCGCCCAAAAGATACATGAGGAAGATCTGCAAACCTGTCAAGCTATAGGTGATCATGGTTTAGCAGCTTTACCGAAAACCCCAGAAAAACTAATTATTCTTACTCATTGCAATGCTGGGGCTCTAGCAACTGCTGGTTATGGCACTGCTTTAGGTGTAGTGCGTTCTGCTTGGAAAGAAGGACGTTTAGCCAGGGTATTTGCAGATGAAACTCGTCCTCGCTTACAAGGTGCAAAGCTCACCACATGGGAATGTGTACAAGAAGGGATTCCGGTAACAGTGATTACTGATAATATGGCCGCCCATTGTATGAAACAAGGTTTAATTGATGCTGTAGTTGTGGGTGCTGACAGAATTGCGGCTAATGGTGACACTGCTAATAAAATTGGGACATATAGTTTAGCAATTGTGGCCAAAGCTCATAATATTCCTTTTTTTGTGGCTGCACCTTTATCGACGGTAGATTTTCAATTAGTTAATGGTACTCAAATTCCCATTGAGGAACGTCACCCGGCGGAAATTTATCAAATTGGTGAAACTATCCTCACACCTCCAGGAGTGGAATTTTATAACCCTGCTTTTGATGTTACACCTGCGGAGTTAATTACGGCAATTATTACTGAAAATGGCGTTTTTTCTCCTGGTGATTTATTAAGTGCTAGAGGAAAAATGGCTATGGTTTAATATAGTTTGCAAGTCAAGTAATTGCTACTTCCTGCTTATTGACTACAATTTTTTAAGCAGGATCATTTGTCAGATTATGATTAAAAGAAAGAAACTCAAAGTTATCAGGCAAAAATAAATTTTTTATGTCAATTATCATAGCAGAAAATCTGAATAAATCCTATCCAGTAGCCATTAAAAATCCAGGAATAGGAGGAACAATTACGCACTTTTTTCGTCGGACTTATCGCCAGATTAAAGCTGTTCAGGATGTTTCTTTTACTATTGAACCTGGGGAGATTGTCGGTTTTTTAGGTCCCAATGGTGCGGGAAAAACGACAACTTTAAAAATGCTGACAGGATTAATTCATCCTTCTAGTGGTATAGTTAAAGTTGGTGGTTTTGTTCCTTTTCGTCGTCAAGCAGTATTTTTGCAAAAAATCACCTTAGTTATGGGACAAAAACAGCAATTAATGTGGGATTTACCAGCATTAGATTCTTTAAAAATTAACGCCGCAGTTTATAATATTTCTGATAAAGATTTTCAGCGTCGTGTTGGGGAATTAACAGAAATGTTGGCTTTAGAAGGTAAGCTAACTCAACCAGTGCGAAAATTATCATTGGGAGAAAGAATGAAGGCTGAAATATTAGCAGCACTTTTACACCGTCCCCAAGTTTTATTTTTAGACGAACCAACTTTAGGTTTAGATATTAATGCTCAAGTGGGAGTACGTGACTTTTTAAAAGAATATAATCAACTTTATCAAGCTACAATATTATTAACAAGTCATTACATGGCTGATATTACAGCTTTGTGTCAACGGGTTTTATTAATTCACGAAGGAAAATTAATGTATGATGGTATTTTAGATGAATTATTAGAAAGTTTTGCTCCTTATCGAGAAATTTATGTCGAGTTAGCTCAAGCATTACCATTAGAAAAACTTATGTCCTATGGTGATGTTCAAATGGTTGAAGGAAGAACAGTTAGATTTATTGTCCAACAGGAAGAACTAACTCGCACTGTTTCCCAGATTTTAGCTGATTTAGAAGTGGTAGATTTAACAGTTACAGAACCACCTGTAGAAGAGGTAATTGGCCGAGTTTTTGAAAAAGGATTTATTTGATAAAACCCCACCCCCATGTCCCTATAAATAACCATGAAAAAAGCAATTAAAAGAGCCTTAACATTATTGTCCGTTTACTATGCTTATATGCTGGAATATCGCTCAGAATTAATCCTATGGGTTCTAGCAGGTTCTCTACCAATGATTATGATGGGTGTTTGGGTACAAGCAGCCGAAAGTGGTCAATTTGGGGTTAAACCTGTAGATTTTGCTCGATATTTCTTCGCTGTTTTTCTGGCTAGACAAATTAGTACGGTTTGGGTAATTTATGACTTTGAAAAAGAAGTATTAGAAGGTAAACTTTCCACAAAATTATTACAGCCTTTAGATCCAATTTGGCATCATATTAGTAATCATTTAGGTGAAAGAGTCGCTCGAATGCCTTTTGTATTAATTTTATCAATATTCTTTTTTGTTCTCTATCCCCAAGCTTTTTGGGTTCCTAGTATGGCGAATTTATTACTATTTATCTTAGCAGTAATTATGGCTTTTGCTTTAAGATTTATCATACAATATACCATTGCTATGGTTGCATTTTGGACAGAAAGAGCCGCAGCTTTAGAAAATTTATGGATGTTGTTTTTTCTATTTTTATCGGGTTATATAGCACCTTTAGATGTCTTTCCCGAAAATATTAGAAATATAGTTATGTTAACACCTTTTCCCTACATGATTAATTTCCCGGCGAGTATTTTGGTAGGACTACCTGTCGATTTAACCAGAGGATTTTTAGCAATTATCGGTTGGTTTCTCATATTTTTAGGTGCTAATCGTTTTTTATGGCGTATGGGTTTAAAACGATATTCAGGTATGGGGGCTTGACGCGGTCTTGATTTATCAGGATTTTAGCTTTATTAAGTGAGTTATAAATAAACTATAGTCGTTTAAAACCGACTTTGGTTAATGAAAAAGTAATTTTCTTATATTACTAAATTACCGCATTAGAAAGAAATTAATCTAGTTTTACCCCCAGACCACTTTAAAAATGGCCGTGGGTAAGTTGGTTTAGGGATTTGACTTACCATCTACTTACGATTAAACTAAAAATTAACTAATCAATAAAGTCTATAATAAGGCAGTCTAAATTCAAATGTTTGATGGATTTTGGGATAACGTCTTTCGCTACCCTCGATACTTGATTAGTATCGTCTTGGGTATTTTTCTAAACACCCTTGAACCGCTATTTCCATTGTTAAAGCGTCCTGTGGCACTGATTGCTATTTTAGGTTTGTTTATCGGTGGTCTTTTTTTCGTAACCCTGACCGTGCGGGCTATGCTGGGGTTAAATACAATCTAGTTAAAGCCAGGAAAAAGTCGAGTTTACGGTTGATGATCTTAACCACCGTCTACTCTGATTTGTATTTAGAATCATGTTATTAAACCTCTGTGAGAAGGCGGAATTTATATGGCTACAAATCGCCGCGTTTCCCGCGTTGCTGAATTAATTAAACGGGAAGTTAGCCAAATGCTACTTAACGGTATCAAAGATGACCGCGTAGGTGCAGGAATAATCAGTGTTACTGATGTAGATGTTTCTGGAGATCTACAACACGCTACCATATTTGTCAGTATTTATGGAACGGAGGAAGCTAAGACGGAAACAATGGCTGGTTTAAAATCAGCTACGGGTTATATTCGTAGTGAATTAGGGGCTAGAATTAGACTACGGCGGACCCCAGAAGTGATATTTGTAGAAGACCATTCTATAGAACGCGGTACTAAGGTGCTGAGTTTATTAAACCAACTGGAGCAAAAACGAACATTATCAAGTAAAGATGAGGTAGCAGAAGAAATGGCTGAATGATTGCCACAAAACTGCCAAAAATCTCTAGAAATCTGCAAATTTTTACCTGTTGGTGCAACTTAGACAGAGATAATCAGCAATGCCATAATTCCCTATGTTTAGAGAATTATAGGTGTTGCCAATTTTGTATCTGAGGATAGAGGTAAAAATCTGTAAATCTATATTAACCTGTATAGTTAACATCACAACCAATATGATATGATCTTAGTATTTTTATACAAAATATTGAAAATATAAATATCTAGGTTTGATTAGTACGCTTAACTCCTGTTATCTTAAAAATATGAAGTTCAATTACCATAAATGTCATACTTTGTTGACAAACTTAACATTTCTTTAGATAATTTGGAGGCTTATAGGGTCAGAATGATAATAGTTCCGTATAGCAAACTACAAAACTCTGAACGCAGGTTTAATTATTGCCATTTTTGTTCCTAGCGAATAATGGAAACCCTATCTAAATGTAATTTTGATGTAACTTTGATGTAATTTTGTGAGAAAAAAAACCATGAGTGTGAATACGGTGCCTTCTATCAATTACAATTACTACTCTCTGAATATCATTCAGGAAGAAGCCCGCCAACTGGTGGAAAAGGGAATGGTTGGTCGTCAACAGCCAATTTATACACTTTGCCAGTTCATTCCCGCTAGAGAGTGGGTTTATGTAGAATGTGAATTAGAAAAGTGTGATTTTTTACTACGCGATCGCATTGGTGATTTAATCGGACGCGAAGAATGGGATAACGACTAATAATTTTATTTTTTTAATAAACTACTGTTATTTTTTACTGTACTTGTTTGTAGTTTTTTCTATAGACAAGTATATTTTTTCTATTTTATTGGATTTGTGAC
>B570J14230_10000506_pt1 | contig 15570 bp, 16 predicted proteins | sample LakMenepilimnion_3_FD_14230 | JGI IMG/M metagenome (IMG submission 14230) | reverse complement strand
GTTTATATCTCGCAATTCTAGTATGGCAGAGAAGTGCATCAGATTTAAGCTCTGAATATGATAGCGAAAATCTTTCTATTAGAAAATGGCAACATGAGCACAAATTGGATTTCAAAATAGAGCGTCCCCTCTGATAGAACAACTTATCTTCTTCCACGACCACGCCCTTCTCATTCTAATCTTAATTACTACCCTAGTAGGGTACTTTATGCTTAGTCTAGTTACAAATAAATTTGTTAATCGCTACCTCCTAGACGGCCAGATAATTGAAATCATTTGGACTGTCCTCCCAGCAGTAATTTTAATTATCTTAGCCCTCCCTTCTCTACGTCTTCTCTACCTTATTGACGAAACAACTGAGCCGAGAATTACTCTAAAGACAGTGGGCCACCAATGATACTGAAGCTATGAATATTCCGATTTTAATGACATTGAGTTTGACTCTTATATGACCCCCACAAACTCTCTGACTGAAGGTGAATTTCGACTTTTAGAAGTTGATAACCGTGTTATTCTTCCCTATCTCACTCAGATCCGACTCTTAGTAACCGCTGCAGACGTTATTCATTCTTGAACTATTCCTAGCCTCGGAATCAAGGCCGACGCTGTTCCTGGCCGCCTTAACCAACTTAACGTTTTCTTTAATCGGCCAGGAATTTTCTACGGACAATGCTCCGAAATCTGCGGAGCAAATCATAGCTTTATACCCATTAGAGTAGAGGCAATTAACCCTAGAGACTTCTTAAACTGAGTTAAGTCTTTTTCATCAGGTAGCTTAAAGTAAGCAAAAGCCTCTTAAGCTTAAAGATACTAGTTTACGCCTAGTCCTGATGAGAGGATAACGAAAGATTAGTTAATTTATAACCTAGGCTTGTCATGCCTAAATTGCTGTAAAGCATCTTTCTGTGCCCCAAATCTGACCTATAAACTGAATTATTCTTTTTATTCTTTTTACCCTTACCTTCACAATTTACCTTTCTTCTGTCTACTTTTTTTGGCCTAATTACGAAGTTTCCCAACAGAGTGAAGAACAAAGATATTTTCCTGGAACCTTAGAATGAAAATGATAGCTAACCTATTCTCTATTTTTGACCCCTCAGCAACCCTTAGACTCCCAATAAACTGGATAGCCATCTTTGTTGGCCTTTTTATCCTACCTTGAACTTTCTGAGTGAGAAGAAATCGAAGTGGGAAGTTAATTAGTCTTGTTACCTCCCAACTCCATATAGAATTTAAAACTCTAGTTGGGATAGCGAGCTCACAGGGCCATACCCTAATTTTTATTTCCCTATTCTTGTTTATTTTGTTTAATAACTTAATGGGATTAGCCCCCTATGTGTTTACCGCTTCTAGCCACCTTGCAATAACTCTAGCTTTAGCTTTCCCCTTATGACTATCCTTTATACTTTACGGATGATTTAACCACACCCTTCATATGCTAGCCCACTTAGTACCTCTGGGTACTCCAGGAGTTCTTATACCCTTCATAGTTCTGATTGAAACTGTCAGTAATGTAATTCGGCCTGGGACACTAGCAGTTCGTTTAGCTGCTAATATGATTGCAGGACATCTTTTACTAGTTCTCTTGGGAAACCAAGGCCCCTCTATAACTTTTTCCCTCTTAAGAGTACTTCTAGTAACTCAGATTCTTTTACTCACCCTCGAAAGAGCTGTAGCAGTTATTCAATCCTATGTATTTGCAGTTTTAGCTACCCTTTATTCTAGAGAGGTAGTTTAATGTCAAATTTCAGCAACCACCCCTTCCATCTTGTAGACAAAAGTCCATGACCACTTTTAAGAGCTTTTAGCGTAATAACACTGGTTAGAGGCTTAGCCAAATGATTCCATACATTTAATATAGACTTGGCTGTTCTAGGATTAATTTCAACTTCGTTGGTCATGATCCAATGATGACGAGATGTTATTCGAGAAGGAACTTTTCAAGGTCTTCATACATCTCTGGTAGGGGTTGGACTCCGATGAGGAATAATTCTGTTTATTGCATCTGAAGTTCTCTTTTTCGTCTCCTTTTTCTGAGCGTTTTTTCATAGAAGCCTAGCACCTGCAGTGGAGTTAGGAAGAGCCTGACCTCCAATAGGAATCAAGCCCTTTAACCCCTTTCAAATTCCACTCCTTAACACTGCTATCCTTTTAGCTTCAGGGGTGACTGTAACTTGAGCCCACCACGCACTTATAGAAAATAACTTTACTCAGGGGACTCAAGGACTTAGCGCTACTGTAATCCTCGGACTTTATTTTACATCCCTTCAGGCATTAGAGTATTTTGAGGCCCCCTTTTCTATTGCCGACGCAGTTTATGGGACAACATTTTTTGTGGCCACAGGATTCCATGGCCTTCATGTTATTATCGGAACTTCGTTTCTTCTGATCTGCCTTCTCCGTCACATTAACTTTCATTTTTCTGAGTCCCACCACTTTGGATTTGAAGCAGCAGCATGGTACTGGCATTTTGTTGATGTTGTATGACTGTTTCTTTTTATTTCGATTTATTGATGAGGAAACTAATCTTTTTAGTATAGAAAGTATATTTGACTTCCAATCAAAAGGCCCATTTTATGGAAAAGATAATCTTTCAACTTATTTTATTTACCCCCCTGATTATACTTATTACTTCGGTCGTTCTCTTTATCTCATTAGCCCTCAGAAAAAAATCTAAACTTAATCGAGAAAAGTCGTCTCCTTTTGAGTGTGGCTTTGACAGAAATTCAACCCAGCGGATCCCTTTCTCACTTCGTTTCTTCTTAATCACCATTATTTTTCTTATCTTTGATGTAGAAATTGTCATAGTTCTACCTGCTATTCAAAGAGTTTCAACCACTTTAAGTTCTCACTGAACCCTTATTTTCTTCTTATTTTTGCTGATTCTGATGGGAGGTCTGTTCCACGAGTGAAAGGAAGGAGGTCTAGAATGAGCTTCTTAAAGGGGATGTAGTTAATTATAATATTTGATTTGCATTCAAAAGGTACCTCAGGGTCTTCCTCAAAGTCTGAAGTAAAGTTTACAGTTAGTTTCGGCCTAAAAGTTGATCTTAAAAGATCCAGTCTTTTTAGTTGAAGCTAAAATTAGCAGCATCTCACTGTTAATGGGACTTAGGGTAAAGACCCCGACTAAGGAAGTAAAGGTAAGGAGAGAGCTGCTAACTCTACTCCGAAGCGGTTTAATTCCGTTTGTATTTCTGCAATTATAGTATAAGCAAATTACTTTACATTTTCATTGTAAAAATGAACTTTAGTTCTAATAGCTGCTTTTGAATCTCTGATTATCCCAGCGTCTTCAGCACTGTGCTTTATCTTAAGCTACAAAAACAAATCAAATAAATTAAGATTAGAAGTAACCACACAAGGAAAATGGAAAAATGTAACTTTAAAGCATTACGCTGAAATCCCAAACTGATTGTGTTAAACTTTTTAGGAGAGCTCTCAGTTACCTTCCCTAAGTAAAATTCTAGTCAGCCCTGATCTAAAATCTTCAAAATTCTGTCTGCCTTTTTCATTCTAGATAATAGAACCCCCTGCCCAGACAACCACGGCATAAACCACATAAGCCCTCTAAAAGTTGATAAGAAGGTTCTAGATAATAGACCCATTCTAATAATACCTAGGGCGCCGACTGAAAGAACCACTGAGGCGCTAATCACCACCAAAGCCCCCATCTTTATAACCCACGGAAGAAAAATCAAAATCGGGTAAGAAAAACTCAATAAGCTCAAAGAAGGTCCAGATAGTAAAGAGATGAAAGTTAGAGTAGCAACTGGACCTAATAAAGTAAAGTCTTGCTCACATACTGAGCAAAAAGAACCGTGCCCAGGAGTACTAATAAAGGCTAAAAAAGATAACCGCACAGAATATAATACTGTTAACCCTAAACACACAAACATTAGAAATAGAATACCCGTCCCCCACGAATCCTGGCAGGCCAACTCAACAATTAAGTCCTTTGAATAGAAACCTGATATAAAAGGAATACCGCACAAAGAAAAATTAGCTAAATTTATGCAAACGCTTACTAAAGGGAAATTTTTTACTAGCCCCCCGAAATAACGCACATCCTGAGTTCTCCCTACCCCATGAATTAAGATCCCTGCACAAAGAAAAAGTAAAGCTTTAAACAATGCATGGCTTAGCAAATGGAAAAAAGCTACTTGATAAAGACCTAAAGAAATAGCAAATATTATTATTCCTAATTGTCTCAATGTAGATAAAGCAATAATCTTCTTTAAATCACACTCGAAAATAGCAACTACCCCTGATATAAATATAGTTATTATAGAGATAAACATTAAGACTCTGGATCCTAATTCACCCAGTAAAAAAGAAAACCGGATAAGAAGATACACCCCTGCGGTGACTAACGTAGATGAGTGAACTAGAGCTGATACTGGGGTTGGGGCTGCTATTGCCGCAGGAAGCCAGGCAGAAAAAGGAATCTGCGCACTCTTAGTCAGGGCTGCTACTATAACTAAAAAAGATAAAATTGTCAGGGAAATCAAATCTCCCCCCAAAGACCACGTAGAAAAATTAAAATCTCCAAGAACAACAAATCAAGCGATTGAAAGTAACACACATACGTCCCCCACACGGTTTGATAGAACAGTGATTATCCCTGCTCTGTTAGACTTTTTTGAAGGATAGTAAATTACTAAACAGTAAGAAATCAAACCTAAGCCATCCCACCCTAATAAGATTCTAAAGATGTTAGGACTAATAATCAGAATTACTATCGAAACTACAAACCCTAAAACCAAAAGAATAAACCGGTTAGCATCCCCGTCACCTCCTATATAGCTCTTTCTATACCAAACTACATTAGAAGAAATACACAAGACCACAGCTAAGAAAGAACATCTTACCCAATCTATTAATAGTGTTAAACTGAAGTTAATAGACCCTCCCCCAAAACTTCACTCAATAAAAATAGAAGAATCAAGGGAAAGAAATATCAACCCTCTAACCCCAACCAAGACCATCACGTTTATCAAGGCAAAAGAAATTTTTTGGTAAAGAAACTTATCCACGATAATTAGTACAATAGTACATTTCAGGCTCCACAAACCTAAGTTTTCTTTAAACTACAATTATAACTGAAAAAATGAGATAAGAAAGGAAAAAGAAGGATAAATGGTCCTATATGAAAAAAGAGAACAATATGCTCCCGAAAAGAAAAATCTCTCATCAAACTTAGTGAACTAATTTCTCCTCCGTGCTGTGTAGTAATAAAAAGATACAAATTATAAGCCCCAGCCATAAAAGATAAAAGTCCTACTAAAAGCACAGTTCCTCTCCACCACCCTAGAGATACAATAAACAGATAAATTTCCCCTAGGAGATTAGGGGTAGGAGGAGCAGCTATATTTCTTACTCTAAACAAAAATCATCATATGGAAGAAATAGGGGCTATAGAAATAAGCCCACGAATTAGAACAAGACTACGTGTTCCTAACCGCTCATAGATTATCCCAACGAGTCTGAATAAACCTGAAGAACAAAGACCATGTGAAATTATAATGACTACCGCCCCCGCAACTCCTAGAAAGGTGTTGGTAACAACCCCTAGCAACACTAAAGCTATATGGGCCACTGAAGAATAAGCTACCAAAGACTTACAATCAGTCTGTCGGATACAAATTAATGAGGCCAGTACACCCCCCACTACTCTAACTCTTATCAATAAACTTGAAGACTCTCTCAATTTAGATTCCAAATAAGGAAATACTCGAACCAGGCCATAGCCCCCTAATTTTAGAAGAACCCCCGCTAGAATTATAGACCCTGCGACCGGGGCTTCTACATGAGCCTTAGGAAGCCAGACATGACCAAAATATACCGGTAATTTTACTAAAAAAGCCAGTACCATGCCTCAAAATAACAGAACTCTAGTTCTCCGAGCTTTTCAAAAAAACGTATAGTCTAGACTTATTTCCTCTCTACCCACTCATAAAATTCTTAAAAGTAAAGGTAAAGAAGCTGCTAAAGTATAAAATAAAAGATATAAGGAAGCCGAAACCCGCTCAGGTTGGTACCCCCACCCTATCACTAAAAGAAAAATAGGAATGAGGGTAGCCTCAAAAGAAATATAGAAAATAATAAGATCAGAAGTACCAAAACTTATCAAGAGGAAAAAAAGTATCCCAACTCTCAAGCCGGAGAAAACTGCCGGAAAATTCTTACTTACCTTTACTCTTAATCTTATTATCAACATTAGAGCCGTAATCCAAACTGATAAAAATCCTAATAGATAAGAAAGCAAATCTAATTGTGCTAGGCCTACAATCCCTAAATTAAAATTTTCTATCGACAGCCCCCACACAAAAGAGATTACCAATAAAAAAGAGATTAGTACCCCCCAATGCCCCGTTAAACTAAATAGACTGACCGCGATAAACAAGAATTTTAACATTAACACTGAAGAAAATTCAAGGAATTAAAGTGATCCCCTCCGTGAGTACGAACTAAAGAAACTAATAAAGATAAACCAAGAGCACCCTCGCAAGCGGTTAAAGTTAAGAAGAGTAAGGTAAAATTTCTGATTGGTATGAAAGAAGAAGAAATGAAATAAAATAAAATAAAAAGTGAAAGTATCAAACCTTCTAAACTTAACAAAGTAGACAAAAGATGTTTACGTTTAGAAATAAAACTTAAAAGGAAAATCCCACCAAACACCGCAAGAATCAAAACAAACGGACTTAGAAAAAACAACATAAATTGACTCACTGTCTTAATAGTTTAATTAAAACCCTGGTCTTGTAAACCAAAATTGACGTCAGTCTTAAGACTTCAAAAAGATAGAGACCTACACCTGAAGCTCCCAAAGCTCCGATTCTAATTAAACTACTTTTTGAAATTATTATAGAACCCCTCCTCTTTTTTTTCAGAAGACTTCTAGTCTTTATTTTTCCCATAGCCAACCACCCTTTAATAATGGGGCTAATTATCCTTGTCCTTACAATCACTATAGCAGCAGGAATAGCTCTATTTAGAATCAGAACTTGACTATCCTATATCTTAATTTTAATTCTTCTGGGAGGCCTTCTAGTAATTTTCATCTATATCTCCCTCTTGGCGCCAAATGAGAATCAAGTCACATTCGGTGTTAAGAAGATACTGATAGTAATTACTTTATCAACACTATTTACACTTTTTATTAGACTTAACCTAGAAACCTGAACATCCAAAAGAAACGCATTTTCGCCTCTTTCTAATGATACTGAAAACCTTTCTTGGTTAGATTTATTTTACTCTAGAGATCTAGGGTCCGTTACTATATTTCTTGTTCTTTACCTTTTTCTCACACTTATTACTGTTATTTTCATTAGAAAAACTAACTCTTCTTCCCTACGCTCCTCTTAATGGCAACGCTACGAACAACCCACCCCCTTATTAAAATCATGAACAACGCCGTTATTGACCTCCCAGCTCCGTCAAACATTTCAGCCTGATGGAACTTCGGATCTCTGCTAGGCCTTTGTCTAATTACCCAAATTGCCACTGGTCTATTCCTCGCGATACACTATACCCCCCATATTGATTTAGCGTTTTCAAGAGTTATTCACATTATTCGAGATGTAAACTACGGATGACTTCTTCGAACCATTCACGCTAATGGGGCATCATTCTTTTTTATCTGCCTATATTTACATGTAGGACGAGGAATATACTACGGCTCTTTCTTATATACTCTTACATGAATATCTGGGATTCTCTTAATACTTTTAACTATGGGGGCTGCTTTTATAGGATATGTTCTCCCCTGAGGACAGATATCTTTTTGGGGGGCCACTGTGATTACTAATCTTCTCTCAGCAATTCCTTATGTAGGGGATTTAATTGTACAGTGAGTATGAGGGGGGTTCGCCGTAGATAATGCCACATTAAATCGTTTCTTCACCTTTCATTTCCTTATCCCCTTTTTAATCCTAGCTGCAGTTATAGTTCATCTTCTTTTTCTTCACCAAAATGGCTCAAATAATCCGTTAGGAATAAAGAGAGATAGAGAGAAAATTCCATTTCACCCTTATTTTACGATCAAGGATCTTGTAGGGTTCTTAATTCTCTTAGCCACACTGATTACCCTCACCCTTCTTAATCCTAATCTTCTGGGAGACCCAGAGAACTTTAACCCCGCCAACCCGCTAGTAACACCAGTTCACATCCAACCAGAATGGTACTTCCTATTTGCGTATGCTATTCTTCGATCAATCCCAAACAAGTTAGGGGGAGTTGTAGCCCTTTTAATATCTATTTTAATCTTGGCCATTTTACCTGCCTGACATAAAAGAGACTTACGAGGACTCTCTTTTTACCCGATTAACAAAATCATCTTTTGAAGAATGGTGGGGACCGTCTTTATTTTAACTTGAATTGGGGCTAAACCAGTAGAAGATCCTTACGTTCTTATTGGACAAATCTTCACAGTTATTTATTTTAGTTATTTCATCTTAGCCCCCCTATTTCTAAAGATATGAGACCAGCTTACTAGTTAAAGATTGTTTAACCTAACTTAAGGTACTTGTTTTGAAAACAAGTTATAAAAGTTTAAATCTTTTAACATTCTTTACCTCTAAGACACTACCCCGAGTAAGCCTCCAACCAAAATTAGATATCTTAAAGAAAAGGGGAGAAAACATTTCCAAGCTAAAAATATAAGCTTATCATAACGGAATCGAGGGAGAGTCCCCCGAACCCAAACAAAGATAAACGCCACCCCCAAAAAAATAAAAATAAAGTATCCTGTAAATCCACCCCCTATAAAAATGACTCCAAACAAAAATGATATAAGCAAAATTCTAGCATACTCTGCTAATATAATTAAAGCAAACCCCCCTCTTCTATACTCTGTATTGTAACCCGAAACTAATTCTCTCTCACCCTCGGCGAAATCAAAGGGGGTACGGTTAGTCTCGGCTAAACAGGAAACTAGTCAAATCAAAGCTCTTAAAGGAAAAAGAATTAAAAATCATTCCCCTTCTTGAAAGATGAAAAAAGATCCTCATTCATACCCTAGAGTTAAAATGAGGGGAGTCAATAGGACGAGTACTAAACTTACCTCATAAGAAATAGTTTGGGCTACGCCCCGTAATGCACCAAATAAAGAATACTTAGAATTTGAACTCCACCCAGCGGCTAAAAGCCCGTAAACCCCCATTCCTACACAACAGAGAAAGAATACTACTCTCTTATTGAACGAAATTAAATTAAACGCAGAGGGCACGCATACTCACACCAATAACGAGAGTCCCAATCTAAATCTAGGGGCTCCCAAGTAAGGAATATAATTGGAGAGAGAGGGAGGCACGTGCTCCTTAGAGAAAAGCTTCACAGCATCTGAGAAAGGTTGAAGGATGCCCCCTAAACCAACCTTGTTAGGTCCTTTTCGCAACTGAATGTACCCAAGAAGCTTACGTTCAAATAATGTAAAAAAAGCTACCCCTACCAGAACAAAAATTACTAAGACTAAAAATATAACAAACTGAAACATTTTAATCAGCCATGGGATTACCACCCACATAAGTAGATCCTAAATCTAATACATTTTCTGTCAAACTGACGAACTTTCTTCATATTATTTTTATTCCCGCATAGAGAATGAATTCTCACTTTCTGATCCTTTCGTACTAAGAAAGTATACTAAAATTTGAGGATAGAAACCAACCTGGCTTACGCCGGTTTGAACTCAGATCATGTAAGAAATTAAAAGTCGAACAGACTTTCCAACAAAACTTCTGCACCTTGCCAATTTCTTAATCCAACATCGAGGTCGCAAACCTTTTTATCGATTAGAACTCTCCAAAAAGATTACGCTGTTATCCCTAGGGTAACTTAATCTTTTAATCTCTCCCTAAGGATCAATATTTCGCTTAAAAGCGTTTTAAAAAAGAAGTGTTATTTTAATCTTCCTGTCGCCCCAACAAAATTTACCCGACTATTTCATAATCTTAAATAAGTGTAAACAAGAGGATAAATAAAGCTCCAGAGGGTCTGATCGTCCCCCAAACGCATTTAAGCTTTTTCACTTAAAAATAAAATTCAAAATCTATTTCAGAGACAGCTATTTTCTCGTCTCACCATTCATACCAGCCTTCAATTAAAAGACTAATGATTATGCTACCTTAGCACAGTCAAAATACTGCGGCCATTTACAAAATGCATTGAGCAGGCGGTACTTTTTATTTATTCAAAAAGAGATGTTTTTGATAAACATGCGGAAAATTTATTTGCCGAGTTCCTTTGAAATATTTATACTACTTTAGAATTTAACCTAAACTTGAATTAAATTAAAACAGTAAACTCTACTAATTTAAGCAATATTTCTTTAAGGTTTAAATTAACTTAATCATCTTAATAAAACTAGTAATTTTCAAAAAATATTGTAAACTTCGATGTAAATTATAAAAAACTTATTAAATAAAGCCATTTTTAAGCTTAAAATCATCTAACTTTTAATTATAAATATACTATTATTATCTTATGAGCTCATCCCCCTAAGATTTAGCTAAGTCTTATTTTCTCAGTTACACAACAAAGCAAACAAATCCTTAACCGAATTTAATTCGTTTTTTAAGAAACCAGATAAAAGAGCTCGACTGGCATTTCACCCCACATTATAGTTTCAAAAAGTTTTGCTACACTTACAAGCTCTAAAATGTAACTCGCTCAAATTCGGGAGGTACTTATAAAAGAAAATTTTACTTAACCCTGATACACAAGGTACGATATCTTAGATCTTCTTTTTTCCAAAAGGCTTTTATTTCATCATTCCTTTACAGTACACTAAATTATAAATAAATAAGTAGATTCTTTAACAAATACTCTTACAGAACTAAATAAAGATGATTCTTTTACTTGAAAATTTTAAGAAGAAATTTAAACAGAATTTGACTCGCACAAATATCCACTCGATGTAAACAAGTTGCTTAACTAATCAAGCTCTCTATCTCGTTCTAGATACACTTTCCAGTACATCTACTTTGTTACGACTTATCTCTCCTTAAGGAGAGAGTGACGGGCGATATGTACACACTTTATTGCCTTATTCAAGTAATTTTACTTAAATTACTTTACTAGTAAATCCACCTTCAGCTAGCTTCAAAGCTTAGAATCCGTATTTTCTAAAGAAAACTGTAGCTCACCTCCACCCCCATATAAACTGCACCTTGACCTGAAGTTATAAAGTCTTTTAACTTGAAAACATTCTCTAAAAGTAATCTGACAACGGCGGTATACAAGCTTTACAAATGAAGGAAAGATAAAACGAGGACTATCGATTAAGGGACAAGCTCCTCTATTTGGATAAAGTGCCGCCAAAATCTTTGGGTTTGAAGAACAACTTTTACTACCCTGTTTAAGAATAACTGAGAATAACAGGGTATCTAATCCTGGTTTTAAATCAAAGTTTTTTAGTTCCTACTAATTTTTAAAGAGGAAAGAGCTTCTTATACTGATTTCACCCAACAAAAAAGCTAGAAAAACTTCAAAAATTGAACGTTAACTAATGTAAACATTCATTCTATGTGGATTCTTCGTCTAACCGCGACGGCTGGCACGATTTTAGTCAATCCTTCAAACTTAGCTAGGCCCAATATTTTTGTTTCCTAAGGCTATCTACTATAAAAAAATTATTAAACTTACTCAATTATATATAGATTTAGTTTTTAATAGAACTTAAGCAAGATTCAAACTTTACTTAAAACTTTACAAAGTCCAAATAAAAAAATCATTAAGCTCTTAAATTAACTTTAAAAAAGTAGGCTCACGGACAGTGTTCCTCTCTCTCCTCTCCACCCCCATAATAAATGCTTATTTCATGTCTAAGCCTTCTCCTATCCTTTCTTGTTTTATTTTTAGGCCCAAAAATATTCTTTTCGTTCCTCTCTCTCTCCTCTCCACCCCCCATCTTTGTTTTTTCCTTTTAGCCCTCTTTAGAGGGCGCAATTTACTGAAAGGAAAAACTCTTTAAAAATGGATCTACCTAAACATGGGAAATAATTTCATTTTTAGAAACATTTATAGTAATCAAGCACTCTTCAAACTTTACTTAAAACTTTACAAAGTCCAAATAAAAAAATCATTAAGCTCTTAAATTAACTTTAAAAAAGTAGGCTCACGGACAGTGTTCCTCTCTCTCCCTTATTTCATGTCTAAGCCTTTTCCTATCCTTTCAGTAAATTGCGCCCTCTAAAGAGGGCTAAAAGGAAAAAACAAAGATGAAAAAGGATACTTGCTGAAAGTTAATTTCTAGGGCTAATGATTTTTTAATTGATAAATGAGACTTTTTTTAAGAAAAGATTAAAAAGTAACGTTAGAAAAGGTAAAGAGAGTTTTTAAAGAGTTTTTCCTTTCAGTAAATTGCGCCCTCTAAAGAGGGCTAAAAGGAAAAAACAAAGATGAAAAAGGATACTTGCTGAAAGTTAATTTCTAGGGCTAATGATTTTTTAATTGATAAATGAGACTTTTTTTAAGAAAAGATTAAAAAGTAATGTTAGAAAAGGTAAAGAGAGTTTTTAAAGAGGGCTGGAAAACACAGTTTGGTGCCTGATAAAAAGGACTACCTTGATGAGGTAGAAAATGCAACATGTTGCCCAGACTAATTTACATGTAATGGAATCCCACCAAGTCTGAGAGAATCAAAACCTCTTATGCATTTACATCAACATGTAAGATAGGTAAGCTAAGTTAAGCTCATGGGTTCATGCCCCATTTATAGGTTAAACCTCCTCTCTAATGTGACTAACCCCTTCCTTGTTGTTAATAATTCTCAGAATCACTTCAAGAATTTTTTTGGTCCTCTCTTCCCCCTCTCTTTTTATTTCGTGAGTGGGGTTAGAACTTAATACCCTAGCATTTTTACCCATTCTTCTTTCAAGAAAAAATAAACTTACCTCTGAATCTTCCATTAAATATTTCCTTACTCAAACCCTAGCCTCAGTGATCGTAATCGTGGGGGGCCTTACTGTATTTATTCTTCAAGCAGAATTTAGAATAACAGTAGTTTTGTTTGGGTTAGCCATTAAGCTGGGAGCAGCCCCCTTCCATAGATGACTAGTTACTGTTGCAGAGTCTTTAACATGAATTCCCTTATTTATTCTCTTAACAGTTCAAAAACTTAACCCCCTATTTATAGTGTGAAGTTTTTCCCCCATAAACTCAAGCTTTTTTTACTTAATTGTGTTTAGCTCCCTAATTGTGGGTTCACTAATAGGTCTTGTTCAAACTAGAACACGGGCCCTAGTAACCTTCTCTTCTATCAGCCACGTAGGATGATTCCTAACAGGTATAGCATTTAGTCTAGAAACAGGCCTTCTCTATTTTTTTATTTACAGAGTAATTTTATTAGCCCCAATTCTCTTACTGGAGCACACAAATATGTCCCATATTAGTCAACTTCCCCTAATTCAGGTTAAACTTCAAAACCAGAGCATTTTGTTTTTTTCTTTACTCTCCCTAGGGGGGCTGCCCCCTTTCTTAGGATTTCTCCCTAAGTGGGTTATCCTTCAGTTAAGAATAACATTTTCTTTTTATTTCTTAGCCCTAGTAATAATCACTTCAAGTCTTTTTACACTCTATTTTTATTTACGCCTAATGTTCTCAGCATTCATTTTTGGGGGGGTTAAAATTACCCAAGAAAAATGTGCCCCTACTTCCTTTTTTTCTAACTTTCTCTTAAGTTTAAGTTTAGGGGGACTTTCCTTAATTTACTTTTTATAGAATTTTAAGTTAACTAAACTAAAAACCTTCAAAGTTTTAAATAAGAAAATATTCTTAAATTCTATGAGGAAGAAGGGCTGCCCCATCAAAAGATTTGCAATCTTAATATTTTTGTTAAACTACTCTTCCTTAAATTTAGTCAGGGGGGAAGCCCCGTATTTAAATTTACAATTTAATGCCTATATCTCGGCCACCTAACTTTATTGCGACGTTGACTCTTTTCAACTAATCATAAGGATATTGGAACCCTTTACTTCATTTTTGGGATTTGGTCTGGGATAGTCGGAACCGCTCTTAGTTTACTAATCCGGGCTGAACTTGGACAATCAGGAAGATTAATTGGGGACGACCAAATTTACAATGTAATTGTAACTGCCCACGCTTTTGTAATAATTTTTTTCATAGTTATGCCTATCATGATTGGGGGTTTTGGGAACTGACTTGTGCCCTTAATGCTTGGAGCTCCTGATATAGCTTTCCCCCGATTAAATAATCTTAGCTTCTGACTTTTACCCCCTGCTCTTACTCTCTTACTGGTAGGGGGGGCAGTGGAAAGTGGGGCAGGAACTGGGTGAACAGTTTATCCCCCCCTCTCTGCAGGGATTGCCCATGCCGGGGCCTCAGTAGATCTCAGAATTTTTTCTCTCCATCTTGCAGGGATCTCATCAATTCTTGGGGCAGTAAATTTTATTACTACTATCATTAATATACGGTCCTTAGGCATGACCTTGGATCGGATCCCTTTATTTGTATGGGCAGTCGGAATCACAGCACTCCTACTTCTCCTTAGCCTCCCCGTTCTAGCGGGGGCTATTACTATACTTCTAACCGACCGTAACCTTAATACTTCGTTTTTTGACCCGGCGGGGGGGGGGGATCCAATTTTATACCAACACCTATTTTGGTTTTTTGGCCACCCGGAAGTCTATATCCTTATTCTTCCTGGATTTGGGATAATTTCCCACATTATTAGACACGAAAGAGGTAAAAAGGAAGCTTTCGGGACTTTAGGTATAATTTACGCCATACTGGCAATTGGGATCCTAGGATTCGTAGTATGGGCTCACCACATGTTTACAGTAGGAATAGACGTAGATACTCGAGCTTACTTTACTGCCGCTACTATAATTATCGCAGTACCTACAGGTATTAAAATCTTTAGTTGACTGGGGACTCTTCATGGAACTCAATTAGTGTTTACCCCCTCTTTATTATGAGCAGCAGGATTTGTTTTCTTGTTTACAGTAGGAGGCCTAACGGGAGTTGTTTTAGCTAATTCGAGAATCGATATTATCCTTCACGATACCTACTATGTTGTTGCTCACTTTCACTATGTTCTATCTATAGGGGCAGTTTTCGCAATTTTTGCAGGAGTGGCCCACTGATATCCACTATTCACAGGACTTACTCTTCATGCCCAATGACTTAAAATCCATTTCTTCACAATATTTCTTGGGGTTAATCTCACCTTCTTCCCTCAGCATTTTTTAGGATTAGCTGGTATACCTCGACGATATTCTGACTACCCTGATGCCTACCTGGCATGAAATGTAGTATCGTCAGTGGGCTCTATAATCTCTTTTGTAGCAACATTAGGCTTTATTTTTATTATTTGGGAATCTCTTATTAGACTACGGCCTGCTCTATTTGCTACTCATTTATCCACCTCCATTGAATGGCAGCATTCTTTCCCACCTGCGGAGCATAGCTACAATGAGTTAGTTTATATCTCGCAATTCTAGTATGGCAGAGAAGTGCATCAGATTTAAGCTCTGAATATGATAGCGAAAATCTTTCTATTAGAAAATGGCAACATGAGCACAAATTGGATTTCAAAATAGAGCGTCC